>ERZ780077.13-NODE-13-length-71497-cov-4.07921_pt1 | contig 71497 bp, 68 predicted proteins | sample MGYA00511576_ERZ780077 | MGnify/ENA primary metagenome ERZ780077 (study PRJEB29588, sample SAMEA2149030) | human gut metagenome | biome: human gut; feature: human-associated habitat; material: faeces | place: Denmark | collected 2008/2010 ...
AAATTTTAATTATCAAATTTATATATAAAAAAAGATACTATAAAATTACTAATAGTATCTAAATAGCATAATTTGTTATAATCAGTTATAACTTATTTATATTACTAAATCTATGATAAAGGTATTAAGTTTTAATTACTACTAAGAGTTGTTATTTCAACTCCTGTATAATAGTGTTTTATAATATCCCCATAACTATAGCCTTTATTTGCATATGTATCTGCACCTACTTGACTCATTCCAATTCCATGTCCATATCCAGTTACATTGAATACTAAGTTGTTATCTTCTATATCTAATTTAAAATCTGTAGATTTAAGAGAAAATAATACCCTTAAATTTTCAGCAGATATAACAAGTTCTCCACATTTTATATTTTTAACCCTGCCACTTGTAGTATATTCATTTATACAAGTATTTTTACATTCATCAGGAGTTACATCTTTTCCATATTTTTCCTTTATTTTTGATTTAAAATCATCAAATGTTACTTTAACACAGCTTGTTCTGTTTTGATAGTCTTCTTTTTCCTCATTTTCCACTGATACTAAATATGGTAATTTTTCTCCACCCCATATTTGATCAATATTTTCAGTTTTATACGGACTACTTGCATGAAAAAATGCTTTTATATATTCTCCATTGTACGTTATAACCTGATTTTGTGTAGAAACAACTGCCTCATTTATTTTATTCCAATATTCCTTAATTAACTCTTCACTAAATCCCCTTTTTCTCCATATTGAAAACAAGGTATCCTTGTCATAAAAAGCCTGACAATGTGTATGATTATCGCATATATCAGCCTCTTCGCCTTCACCATGTGTCATCATTTTTTTATACGTATATGTTCTTGCAACTATTGCTTGTGCCTTTAGTGCTTCAATATTATATGAAGGTGGCATTTCTGAAGGAACAACCCCTCTTAAATAATCATTTATATCCATAGCAACTACATTTCCAGTTTTGCTATACTTTACCCTTATGGTTTGATTAGCTTTATACTCAATTGTACTCTTCTCATCAAATTCTTTATTCTTTTCTTCTTCCAATTTTTTTGAACTTTCTTTTTTGGTTACAAAAGAATTTATACCATAAAGTAAAATACATAGTAGAATAATTATTACTGTAAAAAATTGTAAATAATGGTAATTTTTCTTCAATATTATCACCATTAATATTTATATGTATAACACCAAAAATTATATCTGTTTGTCCTAAATTATGGAAAAAAATCTCTCTATCAAATGATAGAGAGATTTATATACATTTTATTTAGAAGAGTTTCTTCTCTTCGAAGCTGCAATTAAAGCTGTAGTGGCAGCAATAATCATAGCTATAAGGATATTGTTGTCAAATCCTAACATATTACCAGTTGCAACTGCACCATTTGAAGTATTAGTATTAGTGGTACTACTACCAGATGATGAGTTGTTACCTGAATTTGAATTGTTATTATCATTCGGTGTATCAGGAGTAGCAACTGACTTAGTTGTCGGTTCAACAGTAGTAACAGGATCTGTTGTAGGAACCGTTGTTACTGGTTCAACTGTTGTAACAGGTTCAGCTGTTGTTGTTTCAACTGGTTCCGTTGTTGTAGGAACAGGAACTGTTATAACAGGTTCAACTGTTGTTGTTTCAACTGGTTCCGTCGTTGTAGGAACAGGAACTGTTGTAACAGGTTCAGCTGTTGTTATTTCAACCGGTTCTGTCGTTGTAGGAACGGGAACTGTTGTAACAGGTTCAGCTGTTGTTGTTTCAACTGGCTCTGTTGTTGTAGGAACAGGAACTGTTGTCACAGGTTCAACTGTTGTTGTTTCAACCGGCTCCGTTGTTGTAGGAACAGGAACTGTTGTAACAGGTTCAGCTGTTGTTGTTTCAACTGGCTCTGTTGTTGTAAGTTCAGGCTCCTTAACTAATGCATAAACACTTAAGTGATCAGTTGTAAACACATAATTACCATTTTCGTAAATTGCATTTACTTCAACTTTAGTGCCATCATCTTTAACCCAGAACAATTTACAATCTTTAATTCCTGAAGGAATTGAAATTGTAATTGTACCAGAAGGCTGAATAACATCTCCATCTTTACGAAGTGTGATATCATAAGTTGCTACAGCATCTTCTACTGTACTTTCAACTTTTTCAACCTTAAGAGTTGCATCAGGATCCATTGTTCCTTTTACTTTTATTCCTGTACTTTCATCAACGAGATCCAACTCTTCGGGATCAGGGGTTTGATCAATTGCCCAAAATTTAATGTCATCAGCAAAACGTTCTGGAAGTTTTGCTTCCATTTCCTTTGTTGATAATTTATTAACACTGAAATTGGTACAAGAAGTTGTTGTTCCTCTAGGATTTACATATAACTTATCAAAATTTCTTAAATCAGGTAATTTTGAAAGTTTATTTGCCATTACATTTAATTCAATTAAAGTATCATGCATACCTGAAATTGCAGATATATCCGTCAGTTGATTACCATATACAAAAACAGCTTGAAGTTTTAAGCCTTCAATGCCCTCCAAATTGCTAAGTTTATGATCTGTAACAATAAGTGATTTTAAATTTGTACAATTCTTTAATCCCTTTAGAGAATATATCACATTGACTTTATCTAAATCATAGTTTGCACATTTAAGAATTGTTACCTGCGCAGCTTCCTCTTTCTGTAATACACCATCAGCATTTGTATCATACTCACTTATCAAGTAGTTATATAATACAGGATCTGGAATACCAGTTTCATCATTACGTATTACTCCATCATCTGTTGCCGCACTTACTCCCACTGAATAAACTCCAATGAGCATAAATACAGCCAAAACAGTTGATAAAACCCGTAAAGTTGCTTTTCTTATTTTATTCTTCATAATGAATTCTCCTTTTATAATGTTAAAATATTTCAGTATTTTTACGGAGATCCACTACTCTCCGTATTGTTGGAGAGTAATAAAATATACTCACACAAAAATTATACCATATTATGTATAGTTTGTCAACGATTATTCTTCATTTTATCTATAATATAACTATTTTTATATATTATAATAAGAATTTACAGCTTTTTTGACAAATTTAGACAAAAAAATATCAGGTTTTACCCTGATATTTAATCAAAATCATTTGCTGCTCTATTATCTAAGTCAAACAAAGCAACTGTTCCCTTAATGTCTGTATATTTTGCTTTAGGCTCTGAATTATTATCGTTAACAGTCCATGTGCCTTTTTCTAATTGTAAAGCTATATCGCCTGCTGCACTTCCTGGATTACTAAATCCAAGATATCCCTCATAATCCCACTGAGATGTGTTTGTATTTGGACTAGCATTTTTATTATTAGTATTATAACTAATTGTTTTTTCTTTAGAACTTGAATCAGTATCAATACATTCTATATTAAATTTAACTCCTACATAACCATCTGTTAATGGTTTTGAAACATTTCCATTTTCAGTTACTATTGTAGAATTAGGTAATTTGAATTCACCATACCATGATTGAATAAAATTATCATTAGAAGTATTCATCATTTTATAGTCCAATGTAAATCCTTCACTAGATCCAATCTTTAATGGTTCTAATTGTTCTGACATAAATTCATTATCTGGTGTTGTTGTCGAATTAGTTTTTGTTCTATATCCATCCTTTGGTTTAAAGTAAATTGTATAATCACTTCCAACAAATTTTACATATTTACCCTCTGAGTTTTTATAATATAAATCTATATTAGATTTATATGTTTGCCCATCTTTTGAAATGTAATAATATGATGGTGTAATTTTAATCACTCTTTTAGAATTTTTTGCATTACTCTCCGTATAATTATAATATCCACTTGTTTTTAAATCAAAACTAATTCTATATCCCATCTTAGGAGCATTGACATAAGAAACATCAGTGTTTTTATATGGTCCTAAAGGCAATATTGTCTTTGATGATGAATAAACAGATTTTAAATTTTCTCTATCTTCTAAAGTGTTAACATCACTTGAGAATATGCTAAATTTCTTAATTCCAGAGAAATACTCTACCCCAGTTAAAGAATTAACATTATTTCCAATAGTTTTTCTAAACACTTTTTTATAATCTATATCGGAACAATCAGTTACTTTAAAGTCATATATTCTTCCTATATTTGTAATTGATGTTGTATTTTTTGCAAAGTAATATGCATCTACGAACATATCCTTACCATCATATGCATGACTATCATGGACTTTATATTTTGTATAGTCCATATCCCCATCACAATAATTTAATTTTACACTAGTAGAAATTCCATTAATTTCATACCTCTCATTTGAACCTAATGACGAAATATAATTTTTTTCTGTTAATGAATCTATTAGACTATATTTTTCGTGACTTAATACATATGATTTTAACCAATTACTTGGCATATTATTTGAGGAACCAATTAATGTAATTTGGCTTGAATTTTGAGAAATTGTATCACTTGTGCTTGTTTGTCCTGCTTTAGCATAAAATGCTTTTTGTTCTTTGTTTAACTCAATAATTGTTCCTCTTGGAATTTCACCACTAACTCCAACATTCATTGGTTTAAGTTCATCACCAACGACTTGATATAATCCTGAATAATCCGTTTTATCCGTTTTAACAATACTAATATCAAAAATCAAATAGTATTTATCTAAATACTCATTATATGTATGTCCAATATATGGCTCACCACTTACATCACCAATACTAAGTTTAAAGTTTGCATTCTTTTGAATTACTGAATAATCTGTTTCTTTTTTAGTAGAATGATCCACTACTCCTTCAGATTCAACAGAAATATCTCCAACTTTTATTGGGTTATATACAAGTACTTTTACGGTATTATTTACACCTATTGATTCTATTTTTCCTGTATTATTTTTTAAAATATTATACTCTTGATAATTAGCTGTAAGTTTCGGAATTCTAAGTCCATTATACCTGTTTTGTGGAACTTTATAATATGTTGAAGAATCATCTTTGGTTGTTTTTTTCTTTGCAATATCATTTAAGTAGTTTACTGTTGGTAAACCTTCAACTTTTTTTAATTTATCCAAATCTTTATCTATATTGTTTGTAATTGCAAAAGTTTGAGGTGAACTTCCCTCTAAAAGAGTCTCTTTATCATTTTTACCACCGAATATTTTTCCAACATTATCACTATATTTATCGTTATCAGAAATATTACCCGAAACCAATTTTTGAACATTAAATATTTTTGATCTATATTTAACCTCATTATTTTCAATAACATATTCATATTTTAAATTTAAAAATTTTACTTTATTTGCTACTAAATATGGTTTTATTTTTTCATTCGTTGGAGTATATGACATTTGGCAATTATCACTTATACCATCAGCATCAACTGTGTCTACTCCTCCCTTTGGTTTATTATCATCATCGTTTGGATCTGGATTTGTTGGCACTTTACTATATTTGAATGTAATAACTGTTACTTTACTATTATCTCCTGCTGTTACAGAAACACTATCATTTTTATTTGCTTTTGCATTTTTTTCATTTTTTAAAGCATCATCATAAGTATTTTCTGTACTTTTGGTTACACTGTCTACTTTATAATAATAACCATTCTGAACTAAATTTAACAGTCTACTAACATACAAAGTTTCACCAGAATTTATTTCATAATACTCTGAAAAGCCCTCATTTGCAGCAACATCATTTTTTGGAAGACCAGCATTGCTTTTAATAGATTTGGTTTCACCAGATATTAAAATTTCATTTTCATTTTTTCCAATAGATTTTCCACTGTTAGCGTCAACATGTCTTACATATACTTTACTTTGCGTATTAATAACATTTTTAGGAATATATAATTTATTATCATAATAATTTAAAAATGAAATCTCAGCTTGATCATCCAGCGACCAACCAATTCCGTGAAATTCCAAACAAGTCAGCTAGATTCTTATATGTATGGCCTGTTTCAGATGTATAATAACCTACTGCATTTATAGCTGTTTTATCAACATTAGCAACATCTTTTGCTTTGAGCAAACCTACATTTCTAGTTTTAGTATTATCTTTTCCCACATAGACACTTCTTTGCTTTTCTCCACCAGCAATCATTGTAGAACCAGGATACTTCCAAGCCACTGGTTCTGAAATGTAAAAATAATATGAACTACCATTAGAGCCTGCCATATAATCATTTAAATTTTCCTTTAATTTATCAACATACTCTTTTGGAAAATAATTATGTTGGATATATGGATAGTATGTTGAATTTTTTCCTGATACCGTCTTTTTTTCAACAATATAATAATCCGAAAGCTTTGCAAATTCAATATATTTCACATTATTATTCACTCCTGTAACACTTGTTGTTCTAAAGGAAAATGAAACAGTATTATTTTTTCCTACTTTATAATTATACATATACTCATATGCATTATAATTATTAATACTAACATTATCCGTATATGTTGAAAATGGTTTATTATGAATAACATATGAATAGGATCCAACTGTTCCATCACTTATATTATTGTATAAATTATCTCCGTGTGGCTTAACATAACTTTGGGCATTATTGTACCATTGTTTTACTCCTAATTTCCCTTCTCTTTCCAATCTTGAATAAAGTTTACTATAGGCTCCAATAGAAGTGGTAAATTCAACTCCTTTATTCCAACTTGTACCATGTATTTCAATATCCCTTGCTTCTATACTATTATATAAGCTAAAAAATAAAATAGTTAGTATAACAAATGAGCAATATTTAAAAAATTTTTTCATTTTTTCCTCCTTTCTTTATAATTCAAATTCAACGTTTCCGGCTATCCAGCTCGTTAACATACCATTAAATATACTAAGATTAAGATCTACATCTATCGACTCGCCCATTGGTACGTCTAATATCATCTTGGTATTTTTTAAATCATACTCAGTTTCACCTTCTGGATCATCACCAAAGAATAGATTTTTATTTGTTATACAATTTGATAAATCCATTTCTACTGTAGTTCTAACTCTATAGTTTCTTCCATCAAAATACACAGCTGGTAAATTAACTGTTGCCTTTCCTGTTATTTCTATTTTGTTTTCTTTAACATAATCAACATAATTTTTTACATCCTCTTCTTCAACGCCATATAACATAACAGGTCTTAAATTATCTATAAAGTCATCTTCATTTATTGTTTTATAATCAATATTTAAAATAGTGTCAAAATATTGTGTTATATAATTTGTTATTTGATTATAAAATTCTTTTTTACTAGAATATACCTCTTTTGCATTTTTATATCTATCACTTGAAAATACATAATCTTCTATTTCATATATACTCTTATCTACACTAGCAAGCGTATATGGATATTGATCTTTATTAGATGGTTCTTTATCTTCACTAATATTTATCTTTTCATCATTTATAGTTAGAGTGTTATACTTAACAGCAAAATTTGAAATTAATTCATTCATTTGTCCTTTAAAAATATGCTTTTTACCATTTATCTTCTTAGTGTTTATTGTTATAATTTCATTTTCAATCATATCTTCTATTGCAGTCTGTTCATCAGTTTTGTATTTATTAATATCTTTTACTTTTAAATTTATCGCAGAGTTTAAATCTTTTTCTAGAATTTTTACCTTTGCATTTGCAAGATAACGTATTACTTCTATGTATGTTGCTTTATCATTTGCATTATTCTTAGTAATATCAGCATCTCCTATTATTCCTCTATATTTAGCATATTCAACCCATATTGCATTATCATAATTTTCTTCTGGTTCCCCAGCAAATCCTGATATATCACTTGTATTAAAAGCTACTGATAAAATCATTTTTATTGCTTCAGATTTTGTAATACTCTCACCAGTTTTTGCACTTTCATTATTGTACATTTTATCAAATCCATATGTTTTCATTGTTTCTTCATATTTTCTGTAAGGCTTGTACTTGTTATAATTTACAAGAGAAATAATTCCAAAAATAGCTAAACCTATTAATACAACAAAGGCTATGATTATCGCTATAGTAATTCTTGACCTTATTGTTTTTTTATCTGGTTTTACTTTTTTCTTTTTTTCAGGTTCATCTTTTTTTTGATAAGCTGGAATAATTTTTTCCTTTTTTTCTTTATTGCTATTCTCTTCGTTATTTTTTTCTTTCTCATCTTTACTTTTTTTTGCATTCTTAGTTTTCATATCGTTTGTTTTATCAACACTCATTAATTTCACCTCTTAATCTCTATGGATTACATACTGGACAAGGATAAAATCCTTCCAATTGTATATATGTATTATCTTTTTTCAACACTGCTTTTACCGATGCTGCTTGTTGTTTTGTAAATAAAAAACTTGGAGTAATATTAACATTTTCTTTATTACTTGCAAAAGCTCTATATTCTGGACAATTTTTATCTTTATGGTATAGATTTAAATTATACTTTGTCTTATATATTCCATCTGTATTAGGAATAGATAAATAATAACGAGTTATTTCTGTTAATTTTGATGTACTATATGCTCTTACATTTAAATATCTATTTCCAATTGATATTCCTTGAACTAAAGCCATTATACCAACATTTTGTATTTGACTCTCCATTTCTCCTTCTTCTAAAGTTGGAAATACGAAATTATATCTTATCCCTGCTTGTGATGCATAAGAATTATTGTTATTAGTTGCATATTCCATCTCGTCTTGTATAGAATTAATTATAACTGATTTTCTTTTATTTTGTAGGTTTGAAATTATTTTAGGTAATACATCTTTTTCCCTTTGTAATAATGAAGCATTACTATCAACATTTGCAACCAATTTTGAATTGTTTTTGTTATCTGATATATAGAAACTTGAAACTCCTATTTCATCTATATCTCCTGTATTTTTATATACATATCCTCTATGTGTAATGTAATCATCCATTGTAAATTCTACTATGTGAGTTGAATGAAGACCATTCTTTACAGCTGTTTCATAATCTTCTGTATAAGTAAGTTTGCTTACATCCCCTGGAGTTGTACATAAATAATATGTATATGAGTAATATTTCTTTGGCTTTAACACATGCTTTATTACATTTTGTCCATTTTCTGTAAATTCTTCAATTGAAGATACCTGAACTCCATTATAGTCTATTATAGCTATAGCTGGAATAAAATATTGTAAGTAATTTTCAGCAGTATCATTACCTTTTATTCCAAAATTATTATATAATGAATTTAAAAAAGTATCAACACCCACTTGTGCATTTACACTAATTTTATTATCACTAGTACCTGAGTATCCATAGTCAATTTCCTTATCTGAGTTTTCAACTTCTTTCATTTGATTAGAGGCATCATCTAATGCAGCATTTATTATTTTTTTGTAATACATTTCTTGTTCTTCTGCTTTTATTGTAAAAGAAACATTTACATATACTGTTATAATAATTGGAAGAGTAATTCCAACAAATATCAAAGCAAAGTCTGTAATTTTCATTTATACACCCCTTTTCAAATATATTTATTTAATAGTTTGAGCTTTAGAAATCAGTTTTAAAATTTCTGTAGCATCACTCGCATCAATAAACCCATCCTTATTAACATCAGCAGCTTTTAACTGAGTTTCATTCAACGTAACAACTTTGGCGAAATACTCTAATAGCATTTTATTATCTTCTTCTGTTATTTTAAAATCTTGATTAACATCACCAGTTATATACCCATTTTCTAAATACTCATTTATGTATTCCATATCCTCAGCTGTAATTTTTTGATTATTATCAATGTCATATAGCTCTTTTTCTTGGCTAGTAAGTTCCTCATTATTTTCTAGATATTTATTTACTTTTTCTATGTCATCACTTGTAAATGTTTTTTTAATCTCACCAGTAGTAGATGATGGCTCTTTCAATTCAAGAGTAATTATTGTACTATCAGAACGATATCCTAGTGTATCAACTGCATATACTTCTATTTTATATGTATTACCATCTTGAAAAAAATCTTTGTTTTTTTCTAATTTATTTGACCTATTATAATCATAACTTTCTTTTGTACTATTATCTGTTATACTCCAAATATATTTTTCAATTTCATTTGGAATATTTGTATCTTGATTATTAAATGCTACAGATGTAGCTTCTATATCTGTATCTATAAATTTATTATATGAAATTTGAATACTATTACCAGTAACCCCTTCTCCACCAACTGTAATTCTTGGCGCACCTGGAGCCTGTATATGTCCTTTATATGTTGCGTCAATTTTTGCCCATGAGTTGTTTTTTATAATTCCCCCATAATTTACTTCTATTCTTGTCTTAGAAGATGTAACTATAATTGAATTGAACAAAGAACCTGCAAGCGTTGTATTACTATTTTTTACTTTTACATATATTTCGTCGTTCTCATTCATTAAGTATATATTATTTTTTAGCTGTTTATCCATAACACCATTGGATTTTTCTAATGAATTAAATATATCATCGTTATAGTCTATATAGCTTTGCTCAACATATGTATCACCTGTAATGTTATCTTTGTCTTTTGTTAAAACTTTTCTGTGCGCTTCAATCTGTATATCATATATATTTCCTGTATTACCTAATTCATTTACTAAATTATTATACATATTTTGATCAATATATCCATTATTCATTACTTGATCTGCGAAATTGGTAGTCGCCTTTAATACTAAATTATATGACATATCATCTTGTCTTTCAAAAAAATTATATAGAGGAAATAGCACCATAAGAAGTACTAAAACAATTATAGTTATAACAATACTTAAATTATCCTTCATAAATACTATCTCCCCCTTTTACTATCAAATAATATAATTTAATTTAGCGTTATTTCTATATTTTTGTTTCCCTTGTATCTTAAAATGTAATTCTTTGTACCTATTTTCTTTAATGCCTCAGCATAACTCATATTACTATCCAAATTCCCTGATTCAGTCGTTATTGTAACGTTATATCCGTCATCTGATTTTTCCTCACCATATAGGTCCTTTTTAATGTAATTTACAAAATATGAAAATACGTCAGTACTCGTCAAATGAGCTTGGCCTTTTTGTGCTTCTTCGAGTCCAGTTGTTGGAGTATTAATAATAGATGTTTCTATTCCTACTGAATACTCAAATGCAGAGTCAGCAAATCTATTTACACTTAAAAATAGAACAATAGCTAAACTTACAGCAATTATAAATATAATAACATATGTAGCTGTATATAATAATGTATTTGTTGATTCATCCATTATTTTCACCCCCTGAATACTAATTTTCCTTTAATATTATTGTCACTTTATTATTATCTCTTTTTATTGTAGAACTGTATGTTTTAGATGCCTCTGTTGAATTTACAGACAAATCTCCTGTACCTGCATTTTCAACATTTAAACTTCTTTTCAAAGCTTCTTCATTATATGGACTACCATTTCCATCTACAACACTAACTAAACTATTATTTTTATACTTCTTAACTGTATTTAATACATCTAAAGCTGTTTTTTGAGTATTATCATATGAGTCAAACTCATCGAATCCAGATTGAATAGAAGTATCTGTTTCATACACTTGTCCATATACAGTTACAACTTGATTTATAATTAAAAGAACAGAACTTGCAATTGCCATTGTCACAATTAAGCTTACAGCAATTATCAATGCTTTATTTGACATGTAATCCAATAGTTAGACTCACCTCCTAAATTATATAACTATAATTAATTAATCATTTCTTGTAATAACGTCATGTCCTCTTCATTTACTTTTCCATCTTGATTAATATCAGCAGCTTTAAGTTGCTCAGAAGAAAGAATTTCGTCATAATATAAATATTTGCTTAATAATGTCTTATCCCTAATACTAATAACTCCATCTCCATTTATATCCCCAAGCATAAACACTTTATTATTTTTTTCTAAATTTTTATACTCTTCTTCTTTAATAGTTCCCCCATAATTTATATATACACGAACATTATTTTCAGTTCCACCTATTCCTAAAGTAAATGCATTAAATAAAACTGTAGCAATTGTTACATTTTCATTTTTTATTCTAACAGAAAATTCATCGCCTTTATTCATTGTATATATTCTATTTTCATTATCAACTTCCATATTACCATCATCATTTAATTTATAATTAGCATACATATATGGAAGACTAGTAATTTCTTTCTTATCTAATGATGAATATTGATTTAGTGACATCTTTGAATATGGTATATCACCATTTGAGTCTAATACTTTTAATATTTGTTCTTGTGTGTATTTTATTTCTGACGTATTATATGATAATTTAATATCTGATTTTTTATAACTATAAGCAACATTTCGAGAAGATATCTTTAAACTATCTTCACTATTTGTCCACTGTCCAGCATACAAAGAATAATCAAGAATAGATATAACTCTATTTTCATTATTATATACAAAAAGTGCAGGTTCATATTTTTTAGCAACATGTTCCATTTTTACATCATACACATTTCCTGTGACTGAAAGCCTTGATATGTAATCGTTATACATTTCTTTTGTTAAATATCCTTTTGCAGTTACATTGTCTACAAAATTACTAGTAATTTTAAGTGCAAGAGAATATGATATATCATCCATTTTTTCAAAAGCAATGTATAATGGTAATATAAATAAAATAAGTATTGAAATTAATATTGAAAAAACTCTTTGTAAATTATCTTCCATATTCCCTCCTTATTATACATTTATTCTTCGTTATTAATAGTAATTAAAGTTCCTTGTTTTCCATCATTTATTGAAACATTTTCCTCAACTTTTATAGAAAATCTTTGTCCGTCCATAATATCTTGAATTGCTAAATCATAGGTTGTTCCTTTATTAGCATTACTATATCGTTTTGTTCCAATTGCTAGTTTAGGTGTGTAATTTACATATTCACCTATGGATATAATATCAATTACATCAATTCTAACCTCTTCATTGTTATAAAAATAATTAAGTAAATTTTTTACATCTGCTCCTGTAATATAATTACTACCAGATACATTATATGTTCCTGCTGTTAAAATATCTTGAATACTTTGTTCATAATTTGCAGCAAAACCCTGGCCACGTCCTACATTTGATGCCATTTGTTTCGCTGTGTTATAATACATTAAAACTGCAGAAATTGTAGCAACTGCAAGTAAAGTGCTTACACCTATTACAATAGCTCTAATTGGAGCACTTTCGTCCATGATTTTACCACCTCACTTTAAATTTATATATATAATATACACTTTAAGAAATTAATTTACTTTAATTATACACATTTTCCACATTAAATTAATTTTTTAAACTATATATTAGTAGTAAAGGTATATAACTATATATATTCGTATATAATTATATACCTTTAAATTATGTCTTTAATTCCATTCTATTGTAACAGTTCCATTGTCTAAATCTTGTGTAACTTTTCCTGTATACATTTTTGTAGCTGTAGCTGAAGTGGCAGTGTTAATTTCATCTGTAGTCTTTTTTTCTGCACCACCAATCTTAATTGTAATACTCTCTGCATCATCTCTATTTTTTAATTGAACAGCTGCTGTTCTTACTTGTGCACCTGACATTTTTTTACCATTATATTGTTCAAAAAGATCATTTTGTAAACTTGCAGATATACCATTTACTTGAGATTGACCTTTATTAAGTAGGTTTTGACCCATACCAGTGATAAGCATTACTGCTGCAATTATTATGATTGTGATGAAAAGTCCAACACCAATCATGATCGCTTTTTGTGCGTTATCCATAATTTATATACCCCCTTTTAAATAATTATAAACATATATGTTAAACACCTTATGGAAATGGTGTTATAACCTATTTTATTTGTCTTTTAGAAAGACATTTTTGTAAAGTAATTCATCATTTGCATTATTGATACAATCATAAGTGGTGCAACTAAATATCCACCTATAAGTAGTACCATTGGTGTAAATCCAAGTACTTTACCTATTGCTGTTTTCTTTTTAATTAACCTTTCATTTCCTTCTTTTCTTCTTTCATGGAAGAAAGCTCTTTCTGTTTCAAGTTCATCAAATGCATCTCTTATTGGTATTCTCTCAACAGCTGACTGTAATTGTTCTATAATTCTTTGGAAATCCTTGTAAGGTACATCTTCTTTTAAATCTTCCAATGCTTCATATGCACCAGATTCATAGTTGTTAAGACATGTTGCGATTGGTTCTTTAAATGCATAAGAGAATCTACATAACCATTCTAGAATCGTTTGTACATCAATTCTGTCTATATACATAAGCATAAGTATAATTGACTGGAATTGCATAATTTCATTTTCTTTTTCCATCTCACGTATTTTGTTACGTATAAATAATATAATTGATGGAACATAGTAGGCTATAAATGCTAGAACAAACGATGTAAGTACTTGCCAGAACTTAATATATGAATTTTTAACACTTTGTATTTTGTCATATACCCTTGTAACTTCATCTGCATCAGCTTTACCCGTTACAGGATCAGCAAATTCCATTTCAAGTTGTTCCTTTGTAACATTTTTATTTTTATATTTATCAATATACGTTTTATCTCTATCATTAATAGCTTGTGCAGCTTGTTCTTGTTGCTCTGTAAGCTGTCCAAATGATAAAAATTCATCACTTATTTTGTTATATGTGGCTTTTACATCTATTCTTGTTACATTAAACATAAGTATTAAAGCAAGAATAAATGTAACAACAGCTGCTGTTATTTTATTTACATACAACCATTCAATAGTAAGATAAGAATTAGTATTTTTAATAAGCATTGTTTCTTTTCTATTTTTCTTTGTATGTGGTCTTGATTTAAATGCATCTACCACTAATTTTACAATTGTTATTTTATATAGCTTGTCTTGCCATTTTACACTTGCTACTCTATCAAATTTTATTTGTTCAGAATCTTCTTTTACAATTCTTAACATTAAATATGATACAAATATTGATATTATTATAAGAGATTGCATTATAAATCCAAAACTACTGTTATAGAAGTTTGATAGTGCTGGGAAGTTTGACTCAGCCCAAGCCTGTAATGGTTTAATACATATAAGTGGTACTACAGCAATAATATTTAAACTTCTAAACATATAATTTATTTTATCTTGTTTTAGTATTTCAAGATATATATCTTGTAAAATATTGTTTAAATTTTTAAGATAAACAGAAGTACCATCAACCTTCCTATCACCTAGGTCATAAGTCAGATATGATATACCAGCAAACAATTTAAGAAATCTATTTGGAGCTGTATCATAATATTTTTCAAGCTCAACTTCTGGATTATCAGATATTATAGCTTCTTTTATCTTCTTTAATTGAGGCCCTATTTCTTTATCACCCATTTCATCAATTGCTGTATTAAAAGCCTCATCAATCATTCCATGCTCATGAAATGCATGTCTTATTGCAGTAAATGTATCAGGCATTTGCCTTAATATTTTATTTGAAACAGATGTTATACCAAGGTCTATCATCTTTTCTGCAATAATTAAAACACCAACTATAACTATAAGTGACATGTATAAATCATTTACTAGATTTAGTAATACAAATAATGAAACAAAAATGAATATTACTGCAATTAGCATATATTTACCAGTTCTTTTTCTTATTTCATATTCTGTATAATCATTTGTCATTTCAAGTTTTAGTCTTGTTTTCTTTGTATAATATTTTATTACTGGCATTTTAACAAATGTCATATATACCATTTGATATAATCTATCAAATATATCTTTAAAACTAGATTTGTTTTTTACTACTAGATTATCTTTTGCAAAAAGTGCAGAATTTTTCTTGTATTTATGTTTTAATAATCTAAGATATACAAGTAATACAGTTATTCCAATTACAGAAACAGCTAGTAAACCTATTGCTATATAAGTAACACTCATTTTATCACCTCCAAGCTGTATCTATGAAGTTATCAAAACTTTTTACATCTTCTGGTGACATATTGTCTCTCATAGATTTAATATTTTCTTCACTTATTGGATTTACAAATACATACTTTCCATCGTGCCATTCTACAATATTTTTATATGTATAATTACTTGTTTGAGTCATATGCTCAAAATATTCTACTGCGTTATCCATAAAGCTGTCTAACTTCTTGTCCATATCTTTATAATTTTTGTAATCACTATTATATGTAAACTTTTTCTCAAGAGGAATACATTCTGTTATTCTTTCAATATATCTTGTACCATCTGTTCCTCTTTTTAAGTGAATATCAAAGTTTATAACAGATACAACCTGTACCTCTGCAACATCTTCAGATTGGAACATACCTATTTTTAAAAGTGAGTTTCTAAGTGCTGTGATTAAGTTTGGAAATGTTTTAGCATGGTGAGTAAATAGTGTAAACTTAGAGGCAACCTGTGCCATTTGAATCATCCATGCAGCAACCGGATCAGTTGCAACCTCACCTAGTATGTTAACTCCACCATCAGTTTTCTTTTGAACGTCTAGACCTTCTTGTCCATTTATAGTTTCAGTTTCTCTAAGTGACAAAATGTTATGATAAGGATAAATTTTTCTTAAGTGTAACTCGAATGCTGTTTCCTGTACACGGATTGTAATTGTTGGGTATAAATATTTCATTATAGCCATTAGTAATGTTGTTTTACCACAACCCTGTTCACCAGTTATTGCTGTTACTCTTGCACCTCTAACTAAATATTTTAATAGCTCAATTACATTTGCTTTATTTTCATGTATTAAAAGCTGTTCTGCAGAAATAAGTGTTGGAGGAGCAAATTTTCTTACGAAGAATGCCCATGATTCTGAAAAGTTTGGACGTAAAACAACAATACGAGAACCATCTTTCATTTCATTTATTTTATAACCAACAGACTCAGACAATTGTCCTGGGTTATTATATTTATATATATTTTGACACACTCTTTTAAGTTCAGACTCACTACCAAACGATAAGAAAGATAAGTAAGTTGATTTACCTTTATAGAATATCCAAACACTGTCATAAGACATTGGTATCTTTCTCTCATTCATTTGTTCTAGGTAATCTTCCATACCTACAACTTGATCCAAGAATGATGGAGGTATACCAGATACACCACCGGATACACCATCAATATTCATGTCACGAATATCATCTACAACACTGTATCCTTTATATCCTTGATAAACTCTTTGAACTACAATTTCTAGTTTATCTTCGAAAGATAGAGTATCAGGAGTTACTTCGTTTTGAAATATTTGATGTATTTCAGAAGCTGTTATAACATAAGATGGAACCTCTGGATCAAATTCATATTTAGGTTCATCCAAATTATATTTTGTAATAATTTGTGTAAGTGCCTCTGCTTTAAATTGCTTTTTATATAAATATAACAATATTTCAAATTCATCTTGTGGTGTAAGTTCATCAAATTCACTAAAAGGAATTGCATTATTAATATTAGAGTTGTTTACTTTATATGTATTTCTTAACAAATCAAACATTAAAGTCTTTACATATTTTTTATCACTAGCATCAGCATAACCTGCTCCCTTTAGTGCTTTTTTTAGTTCATACTTTACATTTTTTCTTCTTTCAAATTCTTCTTCTGAAAGAGCCAAATCGTAAAGATTCATTCTTGTGATTTCATCAAATTGTTTTTTTATAAATGCTTGCATACTTGCTATACTATACTTTTCTTTTGTTCTTTCAAGTTCAGAACGTCTACTATCTTCATCAGGGCTAGTCTTTTTTACTTTGTAAATTATAAAAAAGGCAACAAATGCAACTAGTAGTACGATAAGTACAATATTAAATACAAAAGCAACTGACATACTTTCCACCTCTTATTCTATTATTTTTAATTATCTTTTATTTTTGCAATATTTACAATTTCATTTACAATGTTTAATGTTTGAAAAATAAAATTACCGTTATAATCTTTTGGATCAGAATTAATATTCTTATATAAAAAATCTATAACAGTTCCAGAATTACACGCATCACTAAACATATAATTATGTGGTATTACATATATAGGATCTTTAACTTTATATTTTAATTTTATATTCATAACATTAAACTTTGAAGCTGCTTCATAATCAGCTATAACAATAATCTTAGTTTTGTCTTTTAAGCTCTCATTATTTGAAAGTGTAGTAAAGAAATCACTAAACTTTACTGCATCCTGATTTACAACACATACAACTATTTCAGCATCTGCTACCGTATCCATAATGCTCTTTTTATCCAATGATTTTGGCATATCAACAAAAACTAAATCATATATTTCATCAGCTTTTCTTGTCATATATGGAAGATTATCAATAATTTGTTTATATCCATCAGGATCGTCTGCACTCATTCCATACAAAACATCTAATCTTTCTTTCAAAACAGGTTTAGCATAGTTTTGAATGGAATCTGCTGTAAGTTTATTACTAGAAATAAGTCTAATTAGGGCATTTATTCCAATATTTGAATTATTAAATACACCACTTTGTTTTAATTCTTCATATGGAGTAAAAGAAGATTCCATTTTTCTTGAATTAAAGTTGGCTTGCATAAGTAAACTTGTCACCTTATGTGTCATTCCCATTAACGTACTTATAGCAACTGCCGTATGCGTATTTCCTGTCATGTTTTCATAAGGACTCCAAAATACAATTCTTGGCATTAATTTTTCCTCCTTTTTATTTGAGTTAAAACTTTTTTAGCATTAACATCACCTAATATTTCAGCAGTAAGATCTGCAAGTGTAGCGACATATAGTTTTGTATGTTTTCTTGTATCAATTATTCCACTAAACTGCGAATCAATATCTACTAATTTATCCTGTTCCTCAAGAGGGAATTCATAACTTGGTTCTTTCCAACTTACATCATAGTCTTTAATTTTTTGTTCGAAATAATCATTTGCTGCTCTTGAGACATATGATCTATACATTATCTTTGTCATCTCAAGTTTTGAATCCTCTTCACTGCTATACACTCTCATTGCTTTTATAATTTCTTTATTTTTTGCTACTGAAAGTACACTAGTATCAATAAAAAAGTATACTTTATCTAATCCTCTTGTTCTAAAAAATTCATATGATCTTGCACTATCCATATCAATTAAAACAAAATCATATAACGCAATATTTATACTTTGCTCTGCCATATAATTTTCTACGTCGTGCATACTATCAAATCCAACAGCAAAGTCAATATTGTTATATTGAGTAACATAGGCCCTGCCTATATTATCCAAGGCAGGTACTATGTATTTTAATTTCCTATCTAAAGTTGCATCAACTACAAGGACTGATTTATCCATTATATTGATGGCTCTTGCAAGATTTAATATCATATCATATTTGTCTACATACCCTATTAATCCAATTACTTGCATTTAATTTCCTCCTATTTTACGGTTCTATTGTTCAGTTGTTCCGTTTAATAAAGCTGTTCTTTGGTTTTGTTGTGTTGTTATAGATGTTTGAGCTCCACTTACAATGTTACTATAATTTTCTTTATTATCAGCTTTGTAACTGCTAAGACCACTTTCAATTTTTCTTCTTGATTCTTCACTTAATTTAGCTGTAGCTTGATCTAATATATTATCATTTGATTTCATAAGTTGCATTACTTGTGAATTTGGTTGATAATTTTCTGTTATTCTTGTTGCTGATGATGCGAAGTTTTTGTATTTTATAATTAGATCAAACATTTTTTCTGTAAATTCATCGGCATCTGCTTCTTGTAAAGTACTTAGTTCTTTATCAATTTCTTCAGACACATAACCTTTTGCTGTTGTAGTTGCTTCTTCTGATAAGTTAGTTTGTGATGTTGCATCTGTATATTTAGTTGCATATAATTTTGAACCTTGATTTAAGTAAGAGTCAACTGTAGCACTGTTAAGAAGTAATCTTTCATCTTCTGCTAAATCCATCCAAAAAGTTGTTCCAACAATATTTTCTATTTTCTTTTGCGCTAAAACAACATAATCTGTTCCGTTAGGGAACATTATTCTTATATCAACATAATCACCAATATTAAGGTCAGTTGGCATAAGAACTGTATTTACTTCTTGAGATCTTACATCAGCTGCAACTATTTCAGAAGTAACCATAGTGCTAAGGACTGGGACATTAGCCGCAATATTATACTTTGCAACGCTTCCAACTACTTCATTTGTGCTTTTTGCAGCTCCATTTGGTATTGTGTTTTTATTTATGTTTTTAGCAATAGTAACCATATCATCAGTAATAACCTCACCTTGTATTATATCTCTTTTACAAACAACAACATCTTGTGTATATTTTTTATTATACCCCTTATTTGTTCCATTTTGATAACTCTTTATTGTACTTATTGACCACCATAAAGAAAGTCCAATTCCAACTACACCAATTCCAAGGCCAATAAATACTCCTTGCATTGTTTTTTTCTTAATTTGACTCATTCCAATCATATGTTTCAACCTCCAAAAAATTAATTTTTACCTCAAAATATATTTCATAGAAATGAAAATATACTATATCATATTTAGTATATATTTTTATTAATAAAAAATCAACACTGAGATAAAAAATTTTTTTAACAACCCAAAAATGAAATAAAAGTGAAACATTAATGAAATTTTAATGAAATTTAACGAGCAAATTCTTGTAAAAAAATGTCAAAAGTTATTACAAATATTGTAAAAACCTTTGACACTTTTAAATAATATATAATCTATAATCTATCCTTTATTTATAAGATAAAATCTTGCAGCTTCCTTAATATAATCAACTAAGTTTGATTTTGGAGCGTCCCTTAATATTACAAGTTTACTCTCTCCTATCTTTTCATTTGTATCCTTATTAAATATTTCAATATTTCCTACTTCATCTCCATTAGAGATAGGTGCTATTAAATTATCATTATATGTTATTTTTTCAACTGTATCTATTTTTGCACCTTTATCAGCAAGAATTGTAACACCATCTTTTATAGCTACTTCAAAACTTTGATTTACACATTTATTAACATTTATACTACCAGTCACAACTCCTTTTTCACAAACACTTTTAACTTCATAATTTGCAAAACCATAATCTAAAAGTTGTTTTACTTCCTCAAGTCTTACTGCACTTGACGGTGCTCTCATTACAACCGCTATAAAAGAAGTCCCATCTCTTGTAGCAGTACCTGATAAGTTAAACAATGCTTGTGAAGTTGAACCAGTTTTAAGACCAGTTGCGCCATCGTAAAAACGAATTAACTTATTTGTACTATTTAAGCCAAACGTTCCATCTCTTAAAGTATCTTGCCAAATAGATGTATATTTTAAAATATCAGGATGCTTTGTTATAAGTTCTCTTGACATTATTGCAATATCTTTAGCTGTTGTATAATGTCCTTCTTCATCTATTCCATGTGAATTTTTAAAGCAAGTATTTTCCATTCCAAGTTCTTTTGCCTTATCATTCATCATTTTAACAAAATTTTCTTCACTTCCACCGATTTTTTCGGCCATAGCAACAGTAACATCATTTGCAGAAACTACACATATAGCTTTTAAAGCTTCATCTACAGTTAGCTCTTCATTTTCTTTAAACCATATTTGTGAACCTCCCATTTTAGATGCTTTAGTACTGCATTTTACCTTATCTTGATAATTCATTTTTCCGTGAATCTATTTGTTCCATTGTAAGAAGCATAGTCATAACTTTAGTTACAGACGCAGGTAATAACTTTTCATTCTCATTATTGGCATAAAGGATTTTTCCAGTTGTAGGCTCCATAAGGACCTGAGCTTCAGACTGAAAATTGAACTCAGGAGAGGATGCAAGTGTGCTTATACTACTTATCTTTGTTTCTTTATTTTTATTTACAGGATATGTATATGTTGCTGCACTAACTGTTGTAAATATAATCATTAAAAAGTATGTAATCAAAAAGTTTATTTGTATTTTCTTTTTCAAATTAACCACCTCAAAAAAAATCGAATAATATAACTATTACATTATATTATTCGACATTTATTTTATGATAATTAATATTCAGAACCATACATCTTTTTTATCTACTTCTTATCAACTTTTTCATTCATAATTTTTGCACAAACTGGACATAGATACCTATACTTAATATCCTTACCAATGTCCAGTGAATAATTTCTACACCTCTTGCATTCTACACCATCAGCTGTTTCAATTTTTATATAGCTTTTATCTGATATATTTGTTTCAAGTACAGATACATTAAGTGATCTTAAAAAGTCCTCATGATTTAAATCGATAAACTCCTTTGTTTTTTGATTAATTCCTAGTATAACTTTAGCCTGTAAAGAGTTTTTAATTTTCTTATCTAGTATCTCCTTTTTTATCTTTATATTTACTTTATTTACAATAAAAAATATATTGTTCCATTTCCTTATTGCACTTTCATATTGATGTATGTCTACTGGCATCAATTTATTTCTAAACAACATTAAGTTATTTTCTTCCTCAGCATTACTGTGCCAAATATAGCTCCACGTTTCTTCAAAAGTAAATGGTAAAATAGGCTCCAAGAAAAGTAAAAGCGTCATAAAGATTTCATATAAAGTTGACTGTGTACTTTTTCTTTTTTTATCATTTGCATTTAATACGTATAGCCTAAATTTTATAACATTAAAATACTCATTGCACAAAGATTCATTACAAAACTTAAGAACATTTAAATATACTTTATATAAATCAAGATTATCGTAATTTGCTTCAACCTCTTTTTTCATTGCCATTAATTTTATGTACATATATTTATCCAAATCATCTCTTTGATCAATGCTTAGTTTATCTTTATTTGGATTAAAATCATACAAGTTTGATAAAAGGAATTTTATAGTTCTCCTAATTTGTTTATATATTTTATTTATATATATAACATTAGATTCACTTAGAACAGCTGTATTTTCAGAACTTCTCTGCACACACCAAAGTCTTAAAACATCAGTACCATATTTTTTTACAACACTTGACATATTAAAATTATTATTTAGCGTATTTACTTCCTCTTTTTTTATACTTTTATCTTTTGATTTTTCTTCCTTCTTATTTTTACCTTTTTTATTTTTATCAATTTTATCTTCTGCACTATCTTTTTCAGCCACTTTTTTCATTTTCTCTTTTGCAATATTTACTTTTGGATGTAATAAAATTTTGTCAATATTTTGAATTTCTTCAAGACTTTTATCATCATAACTTATTGTTTTTATTTTCCTAATAAATGCATCTATATTTTCAATACAAATATTTACTTTATCAACTCCATTTTCACTAGTTAAATTGCTAATAAGAGGTACACACATAAGCTTAAAAAATTCATTTAAAGATGTTGTACTCTTAAACAAAAAGGAGCATCCACATTTTTCACAAATAACTTCGCCCTTTAAAATTTCCTCTGGAGTTTCTTTATACCAACTTTCAATTCCTTTTGTTTTAAATAACTCTTTTAAAATTGAAATCACTTTATCATTAACTACTTCACTTGAACACTCTGCACAATAAAATACGGGTATTGGTGTTCCAAATGCACTCTCATTAGATATTATTTTTTCCCTGTTTTGTATACTTTCATATAACTTTTCTTTTATATATGTTTTTTTGGTTTCTTTACAATCGTTTAATTTAGATATTATATTATCAAATGAACTTTTTAAATTTTCATCATTTTCATTTTTCTTTATATACCACTCAAGTTCATTCCTATATACAACATCTTCTCCACATTCTTGACATTTTGGCATTTTTATTTTTACTAAATCTGTACATAACAAGTATTTTTTACTTTTTATATTTTCTAAAACTTTTTCGTTTACTTCTTTATAATACATATTTTTAAAGTTATATGCAAGCATCGTAGTTTTACCATCTTTAGATAAATTGTTGTTTATTTTTATGCCTGAATTCTCATTTGAAACCAAATAATCAACATAAGTATTTCCAGAAGAAATTATAGCAATACCAGATGAATGTTTTGGATTTAATACTACATATTCCTTTTTTGCTGGTATAACATTCAAATCCTTAGTATTTTCTAATGCATTATTACACGTCATTCCTATTAATTCTTTTCCAAGTATTTTTTTCTTAATATCGTATTTAATATAAAAAGCTATCTCCATTATATAATCAACAAATTCAGAAGCTATTATATAATTTACATTTTTATCTCTTTGTTTTATCTGTACCACGCTATATTCCATATCCTCTACTACAGCAAGACTGTTATCAAAGTCTAAAATCCAAGGTCTTATCGTACTTGCAACAAAATATGTATCATCAAAATTTTCTATACCGCTAAATAATCCTTTATCATACTTTACTCTAAAGTTTAAAAAATAGTTTTCAACATCTTGTTTTTTTCTTGAGATATTATCGTTTTCAAGAGCCCTCTTACATTTTGGGCACCAGTTAACAGGTCTTAAATCATGATATATCTTTTTTTCTTTATATAATTCCCAAAATTTTTCTATTATTCTAGATTCAAATTCTTTATTTAAAGTTGAACTATTAAAATTACTATAATTTATTATTGTTCCTAAATCTTTTATATTTTGAACTTGTTTTTTTACCGTTTCAGTTAACTCTTTTTTCCTTGCATCTCTCTTTTTTATAACTTCTTGTAATTTAGCTGTTTTTTCTTTTTGATTTTCTAGCATGTCGTCTATATGTATAAAATCTAAATTATGATTTACCTTAGCTCCACTAAGCAGTCTGTATCGTATAACCATATCCTTTAAAATTTTATTTTGAATATACGTTGGAGATAATTCATTTCTAATTACCATTGGATTTTCTAGTATATTATATATTACATTACTTAATTTATTTTTACTTAATACCTCTCTATATCTCCTAACATCTTGGATTCTTGCTAAAAAAAAGCTTTCCTTTTTTGTGAGGTCAGCATTTGTAGATATAGTTTTTTTAGGTAAATTCATATCACTTGAAAAATCAACCTTATCATTTATTTTCATATCAAATCCCTCTTAACTATATTTTCTGTTTTATTTATAAAATTATATCAGATATTAAATATTATTTCAATAATTTTAAATTATTTTAAGTAAAAGAAAAGAATATTGCGCTACTATATAAACTAAATGTATTACTTGTTTACACATAGTTTACCAGAATATGTCTGCAATAATTGATGAGTAAATAATAAGATTTTACCTTAAATTTACTATCTTCTATCCTTGTCAAACAAAATGAACAAGATTTTGATTTTTTCCTGGTTTTCTATATTATACTAATAATTTTGATATGCATATCATATTAATCATGGTTATTTTTCAAGTAACCAATCTATTACATTTATTTTTGTTATTACATCATAGTCAGAAGATAGATCCATATCCATTGTTATTAAATATTTAGGATAATGATCTCCTATTCTTTGTAATGATCTTAACTCTCTTTCTAAAACTTTTGCATCTCTTACTGTAAGTGATACTTGAAAATATTTTAAGCCACCTTGATTTTCTGCTACAAAATCTATTTTCAGGTCATCAACTTTCCCAACATATACCCTGTAACCTCTTCTTAAAAGTTCAAGATAAACAATATTTTCAAGTATAAATTTTATAATATTTTCTAAAATTGTTTTGTCTGTAATTTTATTTCTAGCCATTATATCTTTAAAAAAAACTGTTGAAAAGATACTATCCAAATATTTATATCATTTATCCCTACATCTAATACGCTAATTGTTCCAGGCATTCCACCATTTTTCATATATTCTAAAAATAGTGATTGGTAATTATTATTACCAGAAAATGCTGAAACATATTCTTTAAATGATAATGGCAACATCTTTATTTCCACATATCTTCCTGTAAGCAAAGTTGCAAGTTCACCAGATAACAAAAACGCATTTGATCCTGTAATATAAATATCTACTGCTTTTTGAAATCCTTCAATATTTTGTATTTCATCTAAAAATACATGATATTTTTTATCATCTTTTATTTTACTAACGACATAAAAATATAAATCCTTATAATTTGAAAAATTATATTCCAATGATTCCAAATTAATTGATACTATATGTTCTTCATCTATTTTTTCTTCTTTTAAATATTCTATAAATAATTCAAGTAAAGTAGATTTACCGCATCTTCTTATTCCTGTAACTACTTTAATTAAATCTTTATCCTTCCACTTTTTAAGTTCTTCTAAATACTCTATTCTTTTTATCATACTCATAAATTTCTTCTCTTTATATATATATTATACATTTTTTCATAATTTATCGATAGTTTTGGAAATTTTTCCCAAAATTATATGTTTTTTAAAACTTTTGGAAATTTTTTTTAATCAAAAAAATATTGCTTTTTTATATTATACATGTTATATTTTAAATATATAAAACAAAGGTGGTAGTTAAATGATAAAAAAACTAAAGAAAATAGATTTTAAACTTTTGGGAATAATTACTATTATTGTTACAATACTCTGTAATGCTTTTTTACAAATGCATTATTCATCTGATACATTTGTATTAATGGATCTTGGGTATATGAATTATCCTCAAAAATACTTTTTATTAGATGGTAGAATTATTTCTGCCGCAGTATGCTTTTTAGCTGGAATTTTACATATTCCATATAACGCATACATAATTTCGATGGACGTAATTGCTGTATTTTTCGTTTGTATAAGCATATATGTTACATATATAACAATATGTAACATTATACAGCCAAAAACAAATTCAAAAAAATGTCTATGTTTTATGGCTAGCTTTGTGTTAATTTTAAACCAATTCTCACTTGAATACTTACTATTTCCTGAGTCTGCAGTTATGTGTTTAGGTCAGATGTTATGTGTAATATCCGCTTCGCTTGTATTATCTAACAACAAACATAAATATTTAAAAATTGGGTTAATGTTGTTTATTGCAGTATTTTGTTACCAAGGTGTTCTTAATATTTTTCCCGCACTTGCTTTACTATTTATATTTCTAAATCAAATAAAAAATAAAAGTAATATAAAAGATAATATAAAAGAAATATTTAAGAAACTGTTAATTCCCGCTATAATATGCATTCTTGCTATTATAATTAATGTTATTGCAGTAAAAATCGGATGTAAACTCTTAAATGATAGTAGCTATAGACAAATTAAATTATTAGACTTTGAAAGTGTACTATTAAGACTTAAAACAATTGGAATCTACCTTGATAAGATTTGGAATCAATCTCTAGAAATGCTACCTAAATATACTAACTGGATAATACTAATAATTACATTAATATTACTTAGTTTAAATAATTTAAGACTAAAAACAATACCTAAATATTTATTTTTACTTGTAGTAATTTTTATTTCTTGCATAGTTCCAATGTTTTTCTTGAACACTGGACCATGTGGAAGAGTAAACATTCCAATTAGTCAAATCATCGGAATATCATTATTATTTATCATAGCTACATTAGAAAATTTAAATACAAAAAAATATTTAAAGTACATATCTTATATTTTTATAATTTGTACATTTATATTAAATAGTATAATGATACTTAGAAATTCAAATGAACATATTGCTGCAAATAAAGTTGATGAAAATATGGGAAGAAGTATTAAATATATTCTTGAAAAATATGAAAGCGATACTGGAAATAAAATAACAAAATTTTCATACGTATATGATCCAGATCCTCAGCAATACGCTCCTGGAATTAAACATATAGGCTCACTTACTGAAAGAAAACTTGCTTGTTCTTGGTGTATATCTCAAGCCATGAATTATTATTGCGATAGAAAAATGGAAAAAGTAAGAATGCCAATTAAAATATATATTGAAAAAATAAAGAGAAAAGATTACACAGAATTTTCTGAGGAACAAGTAATATTTGATAACGATACAATGTATCTTTATGTATTTTAATAATAGATTTTAACCTCCACTTTAGTTTAATCTAAAAGTGGAGGTTCTATTATATATAGCTTTCTTAACTATTTCTAAATCTAAATATAGAATATATAATTTTTTTAAAATTAAAGGGTACAAGTGGGTATATAAAACTAGCACTTCGAGATACATAAGATTAAGTAACCGAAACTTCTTTAGCAATTTCTTCTTGTGTTTTTTTGTTCTTCGAAATAAAGTTTTAAAATCTTTTCTTTCTTATTCATTTGTCTGACCTCCTTCCTTTACTTATATTTTTTAATTGCTTATTTTGGATATAAAAATCCTATATATTTACATTTATCTGTAGCTAAATGTTAACAAATCTATGTTATTGGTGTAATATATTACAATTACCAATATATTACTATAAAATTTAAAAAAATATTTTTTAGATTGGAGAAAATGATGAAATTTAATTTAGAATATGGCTTTAATAATGAGTCATTAACGAAGTTTGAAGAATATGAATTAAAATTTATAAATGTTATTAAATATATTGTTCCAAAACTTAATAATACTAAATATTTAAATTATTCTGTCATAAGATTTGATGAATATGAAGAAAATGATAAACCTTTAATAGATTTTATAAATTTAGGAAAACTATCATTAGAAAATGAAGAAGATACAGATAAATTATTACTTGACTATGTAAATGAATATGGACTTTTAGGCTTAATTCACGATTTACCAATAAATAGATATTATACATTAGATAAAAAAATATTATTAAAAGAATTTAACAATATATCAGGTAAAGAATACTATGATAACTTTAATACAATGGATATAGTAAATTATTTTAAAATTTTCTTTCCAACAGATAGTAAAGAAGAAATAAAAGAGTTAATAGAAAAAAGTAATAAACTTATTTGTCAGCATAGTATGGAAAAATTTATTACACCTGAATTAAATGAATTGTATTATAAAAACGAGAAATATTATGAACAAGCAGAAAAAATAGTAAACCATGCACAAACTTTATATAACATACTAAAAGAATTGAAAAAAGAAAGTGGAGAGAAGATAAAATATTCTATAATTTCAAAGCTAGAATCAAATCATATAAGAACTAATTTAGAATATAATGGTATTTCTATACATATTAGAAGTTTAAAAGAATACATAGACGAAAATTTTAAACTATATGCTATACCAGAAAAGAAATACTTAAAACTTTGCAAACACTGTGACAAGGCATTTACAGCTCCAAATCCAAAAACAGAATATGATACATTTAGTTGTAAAAATCAAGAAAATGTTTATAAAAGCAGAACAAAAGCAAGTTCAAATGTAACTATAACAGATGAAGGAATTACTGTTAAAAATATTATTAGTGATGAATGAATATAATATAACATATAAGACATAAAGTATATAAATCTTCTATAATTTCTCAGAAAAAAAGCAAAAAATATTGACAAAATTTACATAAAATGATAAAATATTAACATCAAAATTTTATATTGATATAATTTTTATCAAATGAATTTTTGAAAAATAATTTTTTCATGAAAGGAGAAAGAATCAATGCTACGGTTTGATAATGAGTATTACCAGAATGTAATCAAGGAGCACCACTATGATCCGATGGATTTTAATCCAATTGATTTCTCGTTGAATCAAATATCTTCGAGAAATCTGCAGTACAAGTGGCTGTGCCATTACAAAGGAAATGCTTTTGCAGAAGCTTTACGGAGTAATAAAAATTGTATTGTAACCACAGGCATAGGATTGAGTGGAACACCACATTTAGGTACATTATCTCAGATTCTAAGGGCTATATTCCTTCAGCAGAATGGACTAAAGGTTCAGATTGTGTTAGGTGATTTAGATTCATATAATGCTAGAAACCAACCATTGGATATAGTCCTTGAGAGAGCAGAAAGGTACAGAGATTTCATTAAAAAACTAGGATTTAATGATACACAGGGAATTCTTAGGTCTCAGTATAATAATGAACAAATTTTGAAGACAGCATATTTAATTTCTAAATCTTTAAAAGATAAAGACTTTAAAGAGGCTGAAGAAGATTTGTCAGAGCTATATCAAAGAAAAGGAATATACCCTGGAATTGAATTTCCAGTAAAGCAGGCAATTTTACTTATGACAGCAGATTTTATTCATCTTGGAAAAGAAAATGGATATTCAAATGTTTTAATTATGCTTGGATTGGAAGAACATTTATATGTTCAAATTGCTAATAAAGTCGTAGACAGAATGCAATATCCATTTACGATTAGTTCAATGTATTCAAGAATAATAAAAGGTTTTAATGGTTATCCGAAGATGAGTAAGAGCATTCCAGAATCTTCAATTACTGTAGATATGCCTTTTGAGCAGATGTATGATATTATACTGAATCAAGAGGGGGATTATGATTCTCCGATGGACTCAGTTGTATACCAGATGATGTGTGCAGTATCTTATTATTCACCAGATGAACTGGACAGATTGTATGATATTTGCAAAGAAAAAGGCAAAAAGTGGCAAGAATCTAAAAAGCAATATGTAAATATGCTTTTTGGAATATGTAAAAAATGGCAATAAAATAAGGAGAAATAACAATGAATGCAAAGGTCTTTTTTAATGAACTGGAGATTAAACTTCTGAATCCTAATCGGGATTTAAGTAAGCTCTCAGCTGAAGAACAGTTCAATATGATTATGAGCAAGGTTGGAGAATTTCCAGATTCTGTTGTGTCGAGAGATACATTACTTGAGAAGCTGAAGCTTTCGAAAAAAAGTGGAAAGCCCCTTACGGTAAAATTTGGTATTGATCCGACAGGATCTCAGATTCATCTTGGTCATGCAGTACCATTACTTAATCTCAGAATGTTCCAAAATATGGGGCATAAAATTGTTATGGTAATAGGCGATTTTACAGCGATGATAGGTGACCCTTCTGGTAGAAATACTGAGAGGGAAGCGCTTACCCATGACATGGTTGTTGAAAATATGAAAACATATGAAAAACAGGCAGGTAAGGTTATCGATTTTAATTCACCTAATATCGTAAAACACTTTAATTCTGAATGGATGAGTAAGTTAACTATTCCTAGCTGGATTAGGTTTCAGTCTTCTATTTCTGTAACTGAAGTACTCCAAAGAGAGGATTTCAAAAAAAGAATTGAAGCTGGTGGTGGAATTACTATGGCAGAGCTTGAATATGCTTGTTACATGGGATATGACTCAGTTGTTCTCAAGCCAGATATTGAACTTGGAGGCAAAGATCAGTTTTTGAATCTGCATATGTGCAGAAACATGATGAGAATTGCTGGTGAGGTACCTGAGGTTATTATTACTTATAATATTCTCTCTGGTACAACTGGTGCAAAGGATGAACAGGGAAGATTTCAGAAAATGAGTAAGAGCTTAAAAAATTACATAGCGGTTGAAGAGGAACCTAGTGAGATGTATGGTAAAGTTATGTCTATAACCGATGATGTTATGTGGCTATGGTATAGAGAACTTACAAGTATAACTCCTACAGAACTTGAGACACTAAAGAATGCTGTTTTTTCTGAACAAATTCATCCTAAAGATGCGAAAAGCCTTTTAGCACGTGTAATAGTGGCTACATTCAATGATTTCAACAAGAGTGTGGTCGAGAAAGCAGAAGGAAACTTTAATTCTAAGTTTGGACAGAAAAAGCAGCTTGTACCCAATGATATAAAGGTCATTTCTGTTTCTACAGATGAAACTGTTATTTCTGTTTTAGCGACCGCTACTGATAATAGTAAAAGTCAAATTAATAGGATTCTTTCTGGTAATGGACTTAAAGTACTTAAGGAAAGTGAATATGTCCTTCTTACAAAAGAAGAACTTAATTCAAATGTTACTGCGTTTGACGGCTTTGTTTTCAAGGTTGGGAAGCGTAACTTTATCAAAATTGTTGTTGATAAGTAACTAAATTAAAACATTATAATGTCAATTACCTTATGTAGGGTGGGAATTTCCTGCCCTACATAAAATATATTTATAAGAATATATTTTGTATGTTTTTATAAATGTATTTTAATGGAAGAGGTGAAAAAAAATTGAATTTTATTTTAGAATTTCTATATATGATGAATTTAAATCTTGAAATCTCAGATGATTTGATTATGAAAGCATATCAAGAAATATTAGAGATTAAAGATAAAGAAAAAAGCAATATTTTTATTTCTACATTGTTTACATATTTGATGATGAATAAAAGAAATAGTGAACTAATTACAAAATTATTGAAGAAATCATTTGAAAAAGACAATTTTGTACCATATTGTGAAAAAATGAATAAAAAAAATAAAAATCCGATAATTTTGCTAGCAGGTAGTGGAAAAAAAGGAATAAAGACAATAAATATTTCAACAACATCTGCTATAGTAGCTATATCCTTAGGTGCTAATATTATAAAACCTTGTTCAATGGCAACATCTTCTATGAGTGGATCGTTTGATTTTCTTAATATGGTAGGTGTTAATACACAATTAAGTATTGCGGATACAAAAAAGCTTTTTGATAAAACTAGATTTGGTATATTCGCAATTGAAAATTTAATTCCAAATTTTGATAGTGTATATGGAGATGTATTTTATGCACCAAATATATTAAGTTATGGTCTTGCTGCATTAATATGCCCAATAAAGCCAGATATAGTTTTATATGGTTTGGCAAATAAAGATATGGAAATAAGTGGACAAGTTTTAAGAAAGTATAATGTAAATAGATATAGAATAGTGTCTAGTGAAATTAATAAAATATTTTTTATGGATGAACTAAATGTCTTTGGAAAATCATATGTTTTAGATGATAATAAGAGCAAAAAGAGTGTGTATAAATTTCAAAAAATATTAAATTTAAATAAATATAACTATGATATTAATAGTATAAAACAATCTAGCAATAAGATAGATAATATAAATATTGCACTAAATATATTAAAAGGAGATTGTAATACGGCATATAGTAAGGTCGTTGCATTAAATGCTGGAAATATATTGCAACTATCAGGAATAGTAAATACTATTGAAGAGGGGTATTACAAAGCATTAGAAAAAATAAAAACAGGTGAATGTATCCATGAATTAGAAAAAATTATTATTGCTAGTGGTGGAGATATAAATAAATTATCAAAAATTAAGGAGTAAATCATGAAGGCTATTATATATAATGATGTTAATAATTATAATTTAATGGACGATATGGAAGAACCGAAAATGAATAATCAGTTAAATGTTAAGATTAAAGTTTTATATTGCGGAATTTGCGGTAGTGATATTCATAAACTATTATTTGAAAAGCCTAATAAAGATTATGTAAAAACGAGAGTGTTAGGACATGAAATTACGGGTATAGTAGTCGACAAAATGGAAAATGTAAGGAATGTACAAATTGGGGATAGAGTAGTTGTTGAGCCATTATCGTACTGCAATGATTGTTATATGTGCAAGAGAGGATATATACAATTCTGTGAGAATTTAAAATCATTGGGAAAAGATTTCCAAGGTGGATTTGCCGAATATTTGGTTACAAATGAACAACAATTATATAAAATAAGTAAAAATCTTGATACAAGAATTGCAACATTGTCTGATCCATATTCTGTTTCTATGCATATTTTTAAAATGGTACAGAAAAAAGTTAAAAATAAAGAAAACCTAAAAATTGCAATAATTGGGGATGGGATAGTAGGAATGTCCTGCGCTGAACTGTTAAATCAAGGAAATGAAGTCATTGTTTTTGGTAAGCATGATAACCGTGCTGATATATTAAAAAAGATAGATGTTAATTACATTGATATAAAATGTATTGAGAGATATCTAGATTATTTTGATTTAATTATTGAAGCTGTTGGTGGAAGACAATCAAAAACTCTTGATGATGCTATAAAAATATCGCATAAAAAGGGGATTATATTTGTTGCGGGAGTTTATGATAACAATTTTAAATTTGATATATCACTGAGAAATGCATTTTATAAAGAATTGAGTATTATGGGGTGTAATTCATTTGAAAAAGAAGGAAATATTTCAGATTTCAAATTAGCATTAGATTATTTAAGTAATGATAGCATAATATCTAAGGATTTAATTAGTAAAACATATTATATTTCCGATTTTTATGAAGCAATAGAATATATAAAAAATAGAAAGATGAATGAATGCATTAAAGTTATGATTAAAATGTAAGGGAATTTAAAATATGGAAAAGAAAATAAAAATGCTTGTATTTGACCAAGATGGCACATTATATCCTAGTGAAAACGAACTAATTCTAGAGACGAGAAAGAAAACAAAATATTGGTTATCTAATAAATTGAAGATGAATCTAGATGAGATTAATGAATTATATAAACAATTACCTAAAAAATATGCTAATCCATATTTGGGATTTAAATCTTTAGGTTGTAGTGTAGATGAATATATGTCAGAAGTGTTTGATAAAATTAATCCAAGTAGGTTTTTAGAATTTAATCAAACGCTATATAGTTATTTTAAATATAACAAACAGTTGAAAGCTTTAGTTACTTTTGCATCGCCCAATTATACAATAAAATTACAAGAAAAATTAAAATTAAAAGAATTCTATGATAGAATACTATATGTAAAAGATTTTGAGAAATATTCAAAAGAGCAATGCTATGAACAGTTAGCTAGAGAGTTTAATATTAAATTTGACGAAATATGTGTTATAGGAGATAGTTACTATAATGATATTTTACCCGCACAGCAATTGGGCTGTGAGACCATCTTGATATCAAATAAAAGTAAAGTATTAAAAAATGTGAAAATATATAAGAACATAGAAAGTTATATAGATAAGGGAGGAAAATTGTGACAAAATTATTTGTATTAATTGGATTACCAGGAGCAGGTAAGAGTACTTTTGCGCAAATTGTAAGAGAAAGAAATAAGAAAATTAAATATGTGTCCTCAGATGAGCTAAGAAAAGAATTTAGTGAATTTAAAGATATTCACAGTAAAATATTTGATATCATGAATAAGAGGACAATAGATATGCTTAGGGAAAATAATAATGTAATATATGATTCAACAAATCTTGAGAGAAGATATAGAATAGATTTATTTAATCAGATTAGAATGTTGCCGTTAGAAAATGTGAAAGTTGAAGCTGTTTTTATTCATAATGGTTTAAATCAAGCAATTGAACAAAGCAATAAAAGAAAAAATAGAGATGACGTTAGTGAAGAATTAATAAGAAACATGTATGAAACTATGCAGCTTCCAAGTGTAAATACAGATTGTGATGAAATTATTATTCCTTATATATGTAATACCAATAATGAATTTAATTTGAAATATTGTAAAATATTCAAAAATGATGAAGATTTCCATAAATATGTAAAAGAAGTTGATGTTTCATTATATGAAAAATACTTTGATGAGGGGGCCAGAATATGATTGAAAAAATAGCAATTGTTGCAGATATACATGCAAATAAATATGCACTTTGTAAATTTTTAAAATACATAGATAACGAAGATATTAAATGTATATTAAATATAGGAGATTTTGTTCAAATTGGTCCAAACCCATATGAGGTTTCATTTAAAGTACTTAATGATATTAGATTTGTTAATATATTGGGAAATAACGAAACAAGTTTGTTTGAAATTGACGAAACAAATTCAAATGATGAAATTGCACATAGACTATGGACAAGAAAACAAATGAAAGAAAATTTTGAAAAAATAAAGCTAATGTCTAAAACTAAAATTATAATAAAGAATAATGTAAAAATTCTTATGATACATTCCAGAAAAAATGACATTAAAGGAATGCCTTTAATATATACAGATGGCATAGATTCTTTTGTGAAGGATTATGAGGATTTTGGTACAGATATAGTTTTATTTGGACATACTCATGAAAAATTATATATTGAACATAATGGCAAAATTTTCATAAATCCAGGTAGTTTAGGTTGCTCTAAAAATGGAACAATAGATTTCGTTATACTAAAGATAGACAATAATCAAAACATAAAGTGTGATTTTGAATCCCTAGAATACGATAAAACTGAATTAATAAGAGATTATTATAATAATAATGTTCCAGATAAAGAATTTTTGCTAAAAACATTTTTTAAATATAATGATAATAAAAATATTAGTGCTAACGAATAAAAGGCAGATCAATCCTGCCTTTTATTTATCTAAACTAAATTCATTTTCTCTATCTTCTTTTTCTAAATCATTAATTTTATTTTCGTAATCCCATTTTAAATCAAATTCCTTTTTTTCGTATTCTTTTTTGATATTGTTCAGCTTTTTCTACAAGTTTTGCATTTCTTAATAATGCTTGTTGCATAAGAAAATGTCAATCTATAAAAATTTTGGCATAGTAATTTCAATATGACTTTCCTATTATATAAAAAATCCTTTCAAATTATTTTTATTATTTGAAAGGATTAAACTATATATACAAAAATTATCAAATTCCTAACTTATCATATGGAATTAGCACCTCAAAATCACCAAGATAATATGAAGCTACACTATAATTTGGAAAGAATAAAATTATTCCTTCTTTAGAAAATACAAAACTCTCAAAATTATCTTTTTTAGCAAAAGTTCCTGTTTTTAACAGATCCTCTTTTTCAAGTAATTCTGTTTTTTTACTTAAATTTTCATAAGAGTATTTAGAGAAAACCTCAATTATATTTTTATTATTTTTTAATAAGGTATCTATTGTTACAAACTCTTTACTTTTTTTGTTATAGTTAACTGTTTTTATACTGCTATCTGGATGAGCCCCACCAAAGTCACAAGAATAAGTAATTAAGAAAGATAAATAATCATTATATTCGTAACCATTAAAATTAACGGTAAGTGTGAATTTTTTATCATTTCCAAGTAATTCTAATGATTCTGTTTCTTTTATGAAATCTTCTATTATTTTGTTATATATACTACTTACCTTATCATCTAAAATATCAACCCCAGTTACAGGCGTATACGCTTTTACTACATATTTTTCTTCCTCTTTATTTATTTCTGTAACTTTGCAACTTTCATTTGATACCACATCTTTTACATTTACAGCAATATTATCTGAACTTAAATTTACAAAATATGTAACAATAATTAATGTAAAGCCTAAAAAAAGTGCTAAGATGTAATTCTTCCACATTTAAATCACCTATTACATCATATGCACTTTTTCTAAATATATAATTTTATTCTACCAATTTATATGGTCTATTTAAATAATCTACTAATTTTTTTGATTCTATATTTCCATTAATATATGATATTATTTCCACATCTGGGCATATATCTAACATATATTGTAAACATACTCCACAAGGAGAGATGTTATCCTCCAAATTATTAGCTCCTTTTTTTCCACCTACAATTGCAATTTTTAAGAACTCTCTTTCACCATGTGACATCGCATTTTGAAATGCAACCCTTTCTGCACAATTACTAAGTGAAGGTATTGTTTTTTCTTCAATATTTGCTCCTATATATACTGTACCTGATTTTGCAAGTAAAGCTGCTCCAACTCCAAATGATGAAATACCTGTTACAGAGTTTTTCCAAGCTAATTTTGCAATATTAATTAATTCTTCATTTGTCATGTTAATTTTCTCCTTTATATTACTTATTTAAAATATTATGCAATATATCTGATAGTTCCGGTTTCATAAGAATTATTTGATATATAATAAGAACAACAAGAACACCAATTATCGCACTTATAATCATATATATTGGTCTAATTTTAGTATTTTCAATTCTAATTTGCGCAATTATTACACTAAGTATAAGAGCAACTCCACCAACTAAAATACTTTTGGTAATTATATATACATAAGTTGTAAGTCCAAAAGCAAGTGCAACTCTTGCACTAGGATATGCTTGAGAATATTTTGAGCCTTTTCCAAGAATTCCTTTTAAAATAACAGCAAGAATTACAACAGCAAAAATAATTGTAAAAAGTATATACAAATTTGAACTAAATATTGTTGAAATAACAGAAGTAGTTGCCATTGTAAGCTTATCTGCAAATAGGAAAAATGCAACAATAACTGCAACTATTGATGAAATCAAAACACCTCCTGCTGCAATATCTTTAGCTGCCTTTGCCCTATCATCATATTTATCTGTTATAAGATCAACAATATACTCTACTGTAGAATTTATCATTTCAGCAAATATTACAAAACCTATAGTAAGGCATAAACACGCAAATTCTGTTTTGGAAAAATCAAAAAATAAACTGCATAACAAAACAAAAAGCCCTATAATATAATCAATCCTTAAATTTCTTTCAGTTTTAAAAGCCCTAATTACACCATCTAAAGCATGTCTCATTGCTGTAAAAAAAGTTTTATTTTTTGTATGCTTTAATTCGTCAAGCCTTTTTTGTTTTGCTTCCTCTTTGCTAAGCCTCGGCTTTTTTGTTGAAGTTTCCTCTTTTTTCATATCATTTTTATCCATCTATTTTTCAACTCCTAATTCATTCAATACTTTTTCTTCTAAATCACGCATTTCTTTTCTCTCATCATCCTTAATATGATCATATCCAACTAGATGACACATTCCATGAGTTATCATGTATAAAAGTTCTCTTAAAATTCCTGTTTCATACTCAACAGCTTGTACCTTTACAACATCAAGACAAATTATAATATCTCCAAGTTCAACTTCTTTTATTTTCTTTTCATCTTCTTGTTTTTTCAAATTATTTAATTCATCTTTTGTAAATATAGGGAAAGATAACACATCTGTTACCTTATCTACCTCCCTATATTCTTTATTTATGTTTTTTATTTCTTCTTTAGAAGCACTTGTAATTGAAACAGCTATTTCATCAAAGTATAATTCTTCATTTTCTGCAACACTCTTTACAATCTTTTCAATATACTCTTGAATATTTACCTTTTCATCAATGTTTTCTTTTGAGAAGTCAATAATTCCTTTATCTAAATCAATATTTATCTTGCATTCTAAACTCATTAGTTTCCCCTTTCGACAAATTCTCCAATTTGTTCATTAATTACATATTCCACTTTTACCTTTATACCATCTTGTATATCAGATATATTTTCCGTAGTATCGACAACCGTTGGATTTACACACTGTGTTAATACATTATTTTTTAAATATTCGTCCATATCAATCTTTGCTATTTGTTCTATTTCTTCCTTTGTCCTAAATACTTCAACCTCGTTATATTCACTACATTTATATATATCAAAAGAAATCGTATTTCCAAATATTTCAAACTCTTTACTATTTTTAGTTATATCATATTTCTTCAATTTATTCAAATAATTTATCATATTTTCTTTAGAATTAATAGTAATTCCAAAAGTTGTCCTTTTTTTGTTAGTATACTCTTTATTACAAACTTTATACATATACTCTTTTTCAAATGTATATATATTATCTACTCTTGCATATCCTTTTGCTGGTACCTCACCTATAATTTGCTCATTTCTATCATATACATTTCCCTCTATCAAGGTATCTCCCTTATTTACATAGTCTAAGGCTTTAAACTTGGAAGTACCACTTTCACTAACAAGTTTTGTTATGACACCAGACTTTGTAGCTTTTATATCACCTATACTTGTTTGTTGAATATTTTTCTCATCCATTCTTGTTTTTTCCACAACTTTAACTATTGCTCTTGTTCCGTCAATTTCAATACCAACCCAAGACAATTCATTTTCCATTGCTCTAAGTTCATTTACTACTTCTTTTTTATCAAGTCCAATTTTATTTCTACCTATATATAGTCCACTATCTTTCAATTTAGATATAATAATTTCCTTACTTACTCTCTCATTTCCTACAATATCTATGTCCCATATAAATGTTGAAAAAGCTATACTAAAAACTATTATTAAGAATAGAAATACAAAGATTAACTTTCTTTTTCTATATTTAAACAGCGTAAAGTACAACCCCTTTTTTTCTTTTATACTGACTTTGCATTTTGTCTTCTTTGTAATACTTCTTAATTTTTTAAAGTCAGCTATATTCATTTTAAACCTTATTACACCTTTTACTATATTCCTAATTTCCCATATTTTTATGTTATTAATCCTACATAGATTTATAAACCTTTCTGTAAAAAAGCCCTCTATTTGTACTGTTATAATTCCTGTCATATTACGTATATTATTTGTTATCCCCATATTTATCCCTCTACTTTTGATAATTTATACTATAAATATCCCCTTCAACAACTAAATCAAAGTCTGTTATTTCCTTAATATCCAAATCTTTTCCGTCTATTAGAATATCCATATTATTAGCCCTTATTTTTATATAATCATCATAATAATCTATAATTTGTCTATATCCCTCAATAAGAACATTATTATTTTCTATTGAAGTTAACTTTGTAGATTTAGACACAACCTCTCGAGGTAATTCTAAAAAACATGAAAATTTTTCCTTTGCATCTGATATATTCTCTTTTACATGCATATTTTTTACTAATTTTCTGTACCACCTATTACCATTATTTTTTTTCCTTTTCATGCTATTCCTCCTTTTACATTATATTATATTAAACTGTTTTTATTCTTAAGGAATATGTCGAATTTTGTAAACATGTTGTGTCACAAAAGCTTACAAATTAATTGACAAAAGCTTTTTTTTGTAGTATATTTATTTTATGTGTAAAAAAATGGAAGTTAAGGAAAAAATATGATAAAAATTGGAATGTGTGATGATAATTTAAATAGTATAAAGATCGCATCAAAATTATTAGAATCAGAAACTATAGAACAAAATTTTGATGCTGAAATATCAATAATTTCAAGCGATCAAAAAGAAATTTATGACGCTATATATGAAGGTAAAATTGATATATTATTTCTAGATATTGATTTTAAAAATAATGGAAAAAATGGTATAGAATTTGCCAAAGATTTAAGAAAAATAAACAAAAAATTTTATCTTGTCTTTTTATCTGCTCATCAAAGATACTTATACGTATCTCTTACCACAAAAGTTTTCGACTATTTGATAAAACCTATTAATAGAGAAACACTCAGAGAATTAGTTGCAAGGTTTAAAGATGAATTCGAAACAAATAAATCTATATTTTTGCACCTAAATAAATGGGAATATGTAAGGACTAACGATATCCTATATATTGAAAAAGATGGAAAGAAATCTATTATATTTACTGAATCTCAAAAATATACAACAAACAAAAACTTAAACAGCTTATTATCTGAACTTCCAAAAAATTTTTTAAGATGTCATAAATCGTACATTTTAAATTCTAATAAAGTATTAAGCATTGATAAAAAAGAAGGACAAGCCTTTTTCGGAAAGGATTTTTCTTGTCCTATTAGTAGCAAATTCGAATTATAGCATAAATGTATATGAAAAAGGGGAATTTTATATGGAAATTTTAATAGTTAGAGGTCTAAGCTCAATCCTTGAAGCTGGTCTATGGACCTATTTTATCGTCTCAGTTTCTAAAATAATTTCAAAGGAAGATGAAAATTTAAAAAAAGGAAAAATTTTTATATTATTTTTTATTGTTTTGCTTTGCAGTATAATTGGCAGATTAACTGCAAATATATTTCCATTCTTAAATACATTAATTACCTATCCAATTGTACTTATAGCGACAAAATTCATATTGAAAATAGATTGGTTAAAATCTCTTACAATTGTTGTTATAAATCTTGTAACCTTAATGATAACTGAATTAATATCTGTTTTTACATGTATAAGTATTTTTAAAATAAATTCAAAAATTTTCGTTAACAGTTGGGAATATTTATCCATTGCACTTGTTATTCAATACACATTATTTTTTGCAGTTATTAAAATAGCAAATATGATATCAAAAAACAAAAGTGAATTTAAAGATATGTTATCATCTATAAACAAAAAAACAGTTATTACAGTACTCTCTATACTTGCTCTTTGTATTTTTCCACAAGTAATTATATATGTAATAAACAAATATAACTATCCTACATACTTTTTAATACTAAACTCAATCCAAATGATTATTGTATGTATTGTAATATTTAGCTCATTTAAGAATTCTATGGAAAAAGAAAAAGCAAAAAGTGATTTAATGACAATAACATTGCATAATAAAACAATGACTGGAATGGTTGATGGAGTAAGGAAATTAAAACATGATTACAATAATATAATGCAAGCTTTAAATGGATATATGTCCACAAAACAATATGATAAACTACAAGCACATATTAATTCTGTAATTGGAGAATGTAGTGATATAAATAATTTATCAGTCATTAATCCAAAGATTTTTAATGATCCTGCAATTTATGGAATAGTTGGCGCAAAATATTTTACTGCAATTGAAAAAGATATAAAATTTGAATTAGATATTTCTACAAATATTGCAAATATTAATTTTTCAATGCCTGACCTTTCGAGAATACTAGGAATTATACTTGATAATGCTATGGAAGCAACTACAAAACTTGAAAAAGGAAGATATATAAAGCTTGAAATGAGATTTGATAACAAAAAATGCGCTGATATTATTCGCGTATATAATACTTACGATACAAGCATTAATATTAATACAAAAGATGTATTTAAAAAAGGTTATTCTAGTAAAGAAGTAAAATCAGGAATTGGTCTTTGGGAAGTCAAAAAATTAATTGATAAATCTGGAAACTCTCAAATATATGCTTCAATTGAAAAAAATCAATTTATTCAAAATATAATAATAGAAAAATGATGATATGTTTAAACATTATCATCATTTTTTAACATAAATATATCTCCATACTTTTATTGTACGGAGATATAGAATGTGTAAAAAATTATTTTTGTATTAAGCATCTTGGAGCTTTAGGTTGGTGCACAATTAATACAAAGCAGCTATTAGTTGATGATCTAGCATATTTTTCGACCATTTTTTTGAAGAATTTTTTCATTTTTTTCCCCCCTATATTTGATATACCATACAAATTATATTACTAACTTTGCACTATTAGATAAACTTTTTAATTTATATTTCATACTATTTCATTTAAAATAAACAATATACTATCGTATATATAATTAAAAAGCAATATAATAAATACAATATATCTAATATTAAAAGAATAATATTTTTATTATACTATTCTTTATTTTCATTATAGTATTCTTTGAATTCATCTGACTCATAACTATGTTTGCATCTTAAAATTTTATACATAAAGTTACTAGTAAAAAAATCAATTAAAAATACTGTGGAGATTACTATTCTTGCGTATTGTTCATTAAATCTTGTTAATACCAATGTTGAAATATATATGAACACTATTGAAACAATTGCATATATTTTATACTTCTTTCTTTTACCTTTATTTAAAATAGGTATTTCTTCCGTATCAGCAGGGACATGTTTATATATTACATATAATGAATAAATAAAAATTAATGCTGACACTATATATAAATAAATTACAGGAACATTAACAAATTTTCCAATAATTACTGGTATAAAGAAATATAGTGAAGTAAAAATAAAACATTCTGTATTTGTTCTTGCGTGTGCTCCTCCAACTAATACTTTATAAAGAATTGTTATTAGCAATACAACACCGACTTGAGGTAAAATGTGAAAGAATAAACTTACTATAAAAACAAATAGATATTTAGGTACATCTTCTACTATTCTTGTTATCCCAAATAACATTATTTCTCGTTCATTTCCTTCTACAGTTTCGCCTCTATACAAGAAATGATCTAAAAGGTAATTGCTAACTTTATCAACCATTAGCCTCACCACCTAACTAAATTATATATTATTTTTTTGAATATATTTAAATTTAGTCTTAAAATGTCATATTTTGGATTTATAATCTATAATTTATTTTTTCAGGTCACTTTTTGGCTGTTTTAGGACATGCTACTTTTCTTATTTTGTAACAAAATATTTTTATTTATCATAATATACAAAAAAGGAGGTTATATATGCAAAATGATAATTTAGAAAAAAGTGATAGATTAGATTTTATTATTAATGACAACTTAAATGAATGTTTACATATAGGAGATAAAGCACCTTTATTTAATGCAAAAACCACTTTTGGAAATATTAAATTAAGTGATTACGCTGGAAAATGGCTTATACTTTTCTCCCACCCCCGGTGATTTTACCCCCGTCTGTACAACGGAGTTTCTAGCTTTTGCAAAAATGTATCCAGAATTTCAAAAAAGAAATTGTGAATTATTAGGACTTTCAATTGATAGTACCCCTTCACATCTAGCCTGGGTAAATAATATACAAAAGTCTACAGGTATAACAATTCCATTTCCAATAATAGCAGATAGAGATATGCAAATTGCAAAAAAATATTCAATGATTGCTCCAAATATTGATAATACGCAAACAGTAAGATCTGTCTTCTTTATTTGTCCAGATCAAACAATTAGAGCTATTTTACAATATCCTATGGCAAATGGTAGAAATATTGCTGAAATATTGCGACTTCTTGATGCTATGCAATTTACAGATGAAAACAAAATAATGACACCAGCAAATTGGTTACCAAATCAACCTGGTATAACACCAATGCCAAGTACTTACGATGAACTTGTTAAAAAGCAAAATAACTTAACTGGATTTAATTGTATTGATTGGTATCTATGTTTTAACACAAATATACCAAATGATATTCTTTCTGATAAATAAAAAGAAAAATTTAGGGAGGTATTGATATGAATAATAGTTGTTGTTCAAGTTCTGGAAATGGCCTTTTTGGTGGCAACTGTTGTATTATTGTTGTTCTTATAATAATAGTACTATTCTGTTGCTGTTCAAACAATGGAAATTCAAATAATAATTGTTGTATGTTATAACAAATTAGCCCTAGCATTTTTAGCTAGGGCTTAATAAATATATATATTTTTATTTATTTATTAAATAATAATATCATTGTAAGTAACTATATTGTCTTAATTTTTATTCCATTTGAATATCATAAATATTCTCAATATTTATTTTTTCGCCTGAATCTAATAATATCCTTTTTTTGTACTCATCTATTTTTGTAACTAATCCATTTGAAATAAAATATTTTCCACCACTTTTTTTCAAATCTTTTACAAAATATATAATTTTTACATATATATTTTTTTGTATATTTATTTTTATATAATTTAATTTTTGATCAATTATACACTTTAAATTATCATCAATAATTAACATCTCATCCGTTGTTCTGACTGTTTCATCTATTGCATCACTATATCCGGTTAATGCTGCAAATGGTGCAAATTGAAAAGCTCTATTTGATATACTCATTTTTTCATGTTTACTTGAGACATGATGTTCTAGATTTATAATATCACTATAGTCATCATTTATTAATTCAAACTTATTCACTGTGTCCACCTATCTGCCTATTTCTACTAAGCGTAGTTGCTCCTTCCTCTAAATTGAATGCCTTAATAATTGCATTTTTTCCATATTTATTTTTTATACCTATAACAGTTTCTTGTAATTTCTTTTCTTTTTGTAATTTTTCATCTTGTTTTAATTTTTTTTCAATATCTGTAAAAAAATCTAATTGCTCATATGATGTTGATATTTTATCCTCTCTTAATAAATTTCCAACACAAATATTAATCTTTCTAATTAATAAATCTTTATTTACTATTTTATCAAAAAGCTTCAAAAATCCATCCATAATAGTCATAGTAGAAGATGTCATATTTTCTAGTCTAAATGTTCCATGTGCAGGTTTTGGCACCATTCTTCCATATCTATCTTCCTTTAGCTTTCCATTAAAATTGCTATTATACTTTAAATTTTCCACATCATAATCAACTGTCAAAACTAACATGTCTGTCAAATATTTCTTACCAACCATATCTAATACAAGTAAATCTACCATTTCTTTTAATATCAACCTACTTTTTTCATAATTATATGGACAACTTAAAACTTGACCAGAACTTATACTTTTACTTTCAGGTTTGCATCTCTTTATATCAGATATAGTTGTACATTCCCATCCCCAACTATGATCAATTAAAAGTTCTGCATTAACTCCAAATAATCTATATAACAAATCTTCATTTAAAATAGAACATCTTGCCACATCTCCCATTGTATAAATACCATATCTTTCAAGACTTTTGCTATATCCCTTTCCAACTCTCCAAAAATCTGTAATTGGAGTATGTGACCATAATTTTTTTCTAAAACTTCTCTCATCTAATATTGCAATTCTCACCCCATTACAATCAGGTTCAGCATGTTTTGCAAGTATATCCATTGCTACCTTACACAAAAACATATTTGTACCAATTCCAGCTGTAGCAGTTATACCAGTTGTTCTATATACATCCATGATAATTTTAGATACCAATTCCTTAGCTGTAACATTGTATGTTTTTAGATAACTTGTTAAATCACAAAACACCTCGTCAATAGAATACGAAAATATATCATCTGGAGAAATATATTTTAAATAAACATTATATATATCAGTACTATATTTCATATAATAAGCCATTCTAGGTTTAGCAATTATGAAATCTAATTCCAAACTGTTATTGTTTTCTAATTTTGTATCGTCATACGATTTACCAATAAATTTGTTATTATTGGCTTTTAATCTTCTTTTAAAATTTACATTTCTAACTTTTTCATTAACTTCAAAAAGTCTTGCTCGTCCTGGAATTCCATGTTTTTTTAAACTAGGTGAAACTGCTAGACATATAGTTTTTTCCGTTCTAGAACTATCAGCAACCACGAGGTTTGTTGTTAGAGGATCAAGGCCTCTTTCCATACATTCTACTGAAGCATAAAATGATTTTAAATCAATAGAAGCATATACTCTTTCCACATTTTTCACCTCTTAATTAATAAATTAAAAATTAGGCACATATTTTTCCTCATTTTTTCCAAGTCTTTGAAAATATCCATTTTCAAGACCTAAATCGTACATATACTTTTCAATAATATGATATTCTCTTTTTGTTATTTTCCTATTTAACTCATTTATATTTTGTGCTTCATTTGTTGGGAAATACTGTGCCATAATACTCACATAAGCCTCTTTACCAATATTTTCTACAATCCATTCTAATACATTCTTAGTATTTTTAGTATTATTTGGAAGTATTAAATTTCGTATAATTAATCCTTTTTTTATTATACCATTATTATCAAATATAGGATGTCCAACTTGCCTATACATTTCAAGAATTGCACAAGAAGCAAAGTCAAAGTATTTATTTACACCAGAATATTTAAGTCCCAATTCATTACTACAGTATTTAAAATCTGGAAGATAAACATCAATAAGGCCATCTAACTCCTTTATAGTATCTACATTTTCATATCCACTAGAATTATATATTACAGGAATATTAAGTCCATTTTTCTTCGCTAAAATTAAAGCCTCTTTTATGTGTAAAGCATAAATGGTAGGTGTAACTAAGTTTATATTGCAAGCACCCTCTTCCTGTAAATTCAAAAATATATCAGCAAGTTCTTTTCTTGAAATTTCTTTTCCTTTTCCCTCTTTACTTATTTTATAATTTTGGCAATAAACACACCTCAAATTACAATTAGAAAAAAATACTGCTCCTGAACCTTTAGTTCCACTTATACAAGGTTCCTCATAAAAAAATTTAGAGCTAAGTGCTATTTTTACATTTTCTCCTGATTTACAAAAACCTCTTTTTTTATTTTCCCTATCCACTAAGCACATATGTGGACATAAATTACATTTATTTAAATACATCATAATAATATAATTATACAGTAATTATATTATAAAAACAAGTTTAATAGTTAGAATTTCTATACTAAGCAAGCCACTTTTTTTAGCTCTCTTGCATTATCTAAGGCTATTGTTGTAATAGTACCAGACGAAATTCTTGCTATTTCTTTTATTGCCATATTATCATCTAAAAGTTCTATTTTAGATGATGTATGATTATTTAATGATTTTTTAGAAATATAATAGTGATAGTCAGCATAAGCTGCAACTACAGCTAAGTGAGTAATACATAGTACTTGATGATTTTTTGAAACCTCTTTTAATTTAAGACCTACAGCACTACCAGATTTTCCACTTATTCCAGTATCTACCTCATCAAATATTAAAACAGGTACACTATCAGTTTTTGAAAGAACGTTTTTTATAGCTAGCATTATTCTTGAAATTTCACCACCCGATGCAATTTTACTAAGACTTTTATAATCATCACCTAAATTTGTTATTATTTTAAATGAAACATTATCTAATCCCCTACTTTTAAAATTTCTATCCTTACTAAATTCAACATTTACTTTAATCCTAGCATTTTTCATTTCTAAATCACTTAGTTCTATATTTATTTTTTCCTGTAATTTTTTGGCCATATCTTTTCTTGTACTACTCATTTTACATGAAAGTTCATACATTTTTTCTTGTATATTTTCTAATTTTTTTTGAATCTCATTTAAATGTTCTTCCATGTTTTCTATTTCCTCTTTTTTTGCAATATTTGACTCTTTATACTTTAGTATTTCTTCAATATTATTTCCGTATTTTCTCTTTAAAGAATAAAGTAAATCTAGTCTTTTTATAACATCATTATTATAATTTTCATCAAATGATAATTCCTCTTTATAATTAAATAGTTCCTGTGACATATCTTCTAAGTCATAATATATTCCTTCTATTCTATCACTTTGTTTCTTATACATATCATTAAACTGAGATATCCTATTTAAATTTTTTACAACTTCATTTATATTATTTAATATCTCAGATGATATTAATTCTTCTGAAATATTAAGTGCTTCATTAATTTTCTCAGCATTTCTCATAATTTTTGATTTTTCTTCTAACTGTTCTTCTTCACCCACTTTAAAATTTGCCTCTTCTATTTCATTTATTTCATAATCTAATAGATCAAGCATTCTCTTTCTTTCTTTTTCACTTCCAAAATTTTCTTTTAATTCAAGGCTAAATTTTAAATACTCATTATATAACTTAGTATACTCTTCTTTATCTTCTAAAAGTTCATCTTTAGCATATGCATCTAAATAAGTTATATGGTTTGATTCATCTAATAAATTTTGATTATCATTTTGTCCATGTATGTTTATAACATGACTCATATATTCTTTTAATTCATTTACTGTAACAAGTCTTCCATTAATCTTACATTTATTTTTTCCACTTACACTTATTTCTCTTGAAACTATATCGTTTTCGGTATTAGAATTTTTATTTATCATAATTTCAACTAAACAATAATTCTCACCTGTTTTTATTACATCCTTAGAAAATCTAGAGCCACAAATTAGAGATAAAGCATCTACAAGCAAACTTTTTCCAGCACCTGTTTCTCCTGTAATTATATTAAGCCCTTTTTTAAAATCCACCGTTATATTATCTATTATTCCTATATTTTCTATGTGCAAAGTTTCTATCACAATACCACCTCATTAAATAAACGTTTGTTCTTGAATATTATATCACATTTTTATATTTTGTCAATACGTTTGTTCTTTTTTTGAAGTAAAATTATCTGTGACTCCACATACAATAATCAAAACGAATGGAAACTTGCTTTATTATCCAATTTGTATGAACACATCTTTAATATCATTATATTTGTATAATATACTTTTTTTAATTCTTTTTAGTACTTCTACTGTAAACTTTAAATTTTTTGAGTCATTAATAGCTAATACAATTAACAATATATATTTACTACCTATAGGCTTTGCACATATTTTATCTATTTTTAAAACTTCTTCATTTTTTAAAATATCATTTTTTATTTTGTTAATATACTCTTTATTAATATTTTTATCCATTAAGATTTCAAATGAAGATATAAACAATTTAATTCCTGTATACCCTATCCATAAAGCAATTAATATTCCAATTATGTTATCAACAAAAGTTATCCTAAAATAACTAAGTATAATTCCAATCATTGTAACAAGAGATATTGCTACATCATTTCTACTATCTAGGATACATGATTTTATAAGTATACTTTTTATTTTTTTATACTTTATTTTAGAATATATACACATAAAAAATTTTAAAATAATTGTTACTAAACAGACAATTAAAGAAATATATGAAAATACAACAACATTCTTTGTGATTATATTTTTAATAGACGATATAACCAGCATAATGGATGTTACAATCATAAACACACTAATTAAAAGTCCAAAAATGTATTCTGATTTTCCATAACCAAAACAGTACTTGTCATTTTGCTTTTTTGCCGAAATTTTAGCTCCTATAAACGATAACACAGATGCTGTCATATCTTCAAAACTATGCAAGCTATCAGCAAGTAGAGCATTACTACCAGATATAACTCCTGCAAAACATTTTACAATAATTAAAAATAAATTAATTATTATTCCTAGTATACTTATTTTATTTATAACATGACTTCTATTATTCATACTTTCCTCTTATTTACATTTAAACTTTAATATAATATTATATTAAATTCTTTTAGTTTTGACATATATTTTTATCCAAAATTTGACAATTACCTTTATACCGTGCTATAATTTTTTAGTAAAAAAGGAGATTTTTTCTTATGGAGGATCAAAATAAAATTATACAGGAAGGCTTATCATCTGATGATGTGAAAAAAAGGCAGAAAAAAAACTTAGTAAATTATGATACTTCTGTTCCAACGAAAAGTATCAAAAAAATTCTATTTGATAATTTCTTTACTATATTTAATTTTTTAAATTTATTTTTAGGAATTATAGTATTTATGGCAGGATCATTTAAAAATATGATATTTTTAAGTGTTGTAATTATAAACACAGCAATAAGCACTATACAAGAAATTCATTCAAAAAAAGTAGTAGACAGATTATCTGTTCTTGCAAGTAGTAAAGCTCATGTTATAAGAGATGGAAAAAGACAAGAAATATCCATAAATGAAATAGTAATTGATGATGTATTAGAGTTTAAAACAGGAAGCCAAATAGCAACAGATAGTATAATTTTAAACGGTACGGTACAAGTAAATGAATCATTTCTTACAGGTGAACCTGATAGTATAGAAAAAAAAGAAGGAGATGTTTTACTTTCAGGAAGTTATATTGTTAGTGGAAATTGTGCAGCAAAAGTTATACATGTAGGTGAAGAAAATTACACTGCTAAAATATCTAAAGATGCAAAATATGTAAAAAAAGTAAATTCTGAAATAATGACTTCATTAAATAAAATAATTAATTTTTTAACATCTGCAATTATACCAATTGGTATAGCACTTTTTATTGTTCAACTAAATGTAGAGAATTTAAGTCTTCAAAGTGCCGTGACTAAAACTGTAGCTGCAATTATTGGTATGATACCAGAAGGTCTTGTACTTCTTACAAGTACTGTGCTTGCTGTAAGTGTTGTGAGGCTTTCAAAATCTAAAGTTTTGGTTCAAGAACTATATTGTATAGAAACATTGGCAAGAGTTGATACCTTATGTTTAGATAAAACTGGTACTCTTACTGAAGGGATTATGGAAGTAAAAGATTATATTCCAATCAATGACTCTGATACTAATATGAAAAACATTCTTTCAAACATAGCAAAATTTTCAGAAGATGGAAACTCTACTATAAATGCCATAAAAGATTATTTTAAAGATATAACAAATGAATTTATACCGGTTAAAAAATATGCTTTCTCATCAAAAAATAAATGGTCTGCAATTACATTTGAAAATCAAGGTTCATATATTATTGGTGCACCGGAATTTATTTTGAAAAACAACTTTAAAAAATATGAAAATACAATAAATAAATATACAAAAGATTACAGAGTACTGGTTTTAGCACATACCCAAAGTAAAATAGAAAAAGAAAATTTACCTTTAGATACTGATATAATCGGATTACTTCTTATTACCGATAAAATTAGAAAAGAGGCAAAGGATACATTAGAGTATTTTTACAAACAAGATGTTAATATAAAAATAATATCTGGAGATAATCCTATTACTGTATCTAAGATTGCAAAACAAGTTGGAGTTAAAAATTATGATAAGTATATAGATATGTCTAAAATAACTGATAAAGATAGCATGTTGGATATAGCAACAAATTACACTGTATTTGGACGTGTAACCCCAACTCAAAAAAAAGAATTAGTACTTGCACTAAAAAGCAAGGGAAAAACTGTAGCCATGACTGGTGATGGTGTAAATGATGTTTTAGCATTAAAAGCTGCTGATTGTAGTATTGCAATGCAAAATGGTAGTGACGCCACAAAAAATGTTGCCCAATTAGTACTTTTAGATTCTAATTTTGCATCAATGCCTAAAGTTGTAGCTGAAGGAAGAAGAACAATAAATAATATACAGCGTTCTGCATCTTTATTTTTGGTAAAAACAATATACTCAACAATACTCGCTCTCATGTTTTTATTTATGGGAGAAGCATATCCATTTGTTCCAATACAACTTACATTAATTAGTACTGTTACAATTGGTATTCCATCATTTATACTAGCTCTTGAACCGAATAACGCTCGTATTAGAGGAAATTTCTTAAGAAATGTTATTTCCAAATCATTACCTACAGGTATTACAGTTGCACTCAATATTCTTATAATATCTATATTAAATAAATGTAATATCATTAGTAATGAGCATTACTCTAGTCTATGTGTAATTGCAACTAGTATATGTGGATTAATTCTTCTATTTACTCTTACTAAATCTAGGAAAAATGAAGACACTATATTTCCTTTTTCTATGTTTAGAATGCTAATTGCTCTATCTATGTCCGCTCTTTTAATATTTGGAGTGACATATCTTGGAAATTTCTTTAACATTGCATATATAGTTCCAATATTAGATAAAATTGCTTTTATTGTTATAGGATCAATTATAATATTTATAATACTTAATCTAATATTTACTAGAACACTAATTATAAGAAAAACTATACGTATTGGAAAAAAGTTACAAAAAACAGTAGGGAAATAAATTCCTTACTGTTTCTTATACTGTATGTGGATTTATATGCATAATAACATCACATATAAAATCATATTGATTCATTAAATCATCTTTTATTTTTCCACCAATATTATGAGCATTTTCTAATGTCAAATTTCCATTCATAGAAATTTTCAGTATTATTATATAGCTATTTCCAACAGGTTTTGAAAGTATCTCATCTACATGTAGGACTTCTTTTTCATTTTGAACAATAGTTGTTATTTCATTATATATTTTTTCGTCTAAACTAGTGTCCATAAGGATAATATATGATTCTTTTAAAAGCCTTATTCCAACAAAAATTATCCATAAAGATATTAATATACCAATTACTCCATCTATAAAATATAAACCAAAATAACTAGCTAGAATACCTATTAAAGTACCAAGAGTAACAAACATATCATTTCTATGATCTTCTTTACTTGCCTTTATAAGTATGCTTTCTGTTTCTTTATTTTTTCTATATGCATAAAGAAATAAAAATAACTTAATTAATATAGTTACTATACATACTAAAACAAGAAAGATTGAAACATTTACTCTATTTTTGTTAACTATACTTTCTATTGACGTTTTTACCATAATTATTGAAGCAATTATCATAGATATACTTATTAAAAATGAAAAAATATACTCTGCTTTTCCGTGGCCATAGGGATGATCATCATCTTTAGGTTTTGAAGATAACTTTGCACCAATAAAAGACATTATTGATGCAAATATATCTCCTGCACTATTTAAGCTATCTGCAATCATCGCATGCGAATTTGAAATAAATCCTATTATTCCTTTTATAACAAGCAAAAATACATTTGCACATATTCCAATGATACTTACTTTTTTTATATTTTTATCTCTAAAAGTATTTTCATTTTCTCTCATAAACTCACCTCTTATTATTTTGAGTTAAGTTCTTTTATTCTCTTTCCAATATCATTTAGCATTTCTTCATATTTAATTACTTTCATTTTTTCTTGCTCAACAAGATTTGCAGGTGCCTTAGATACAAACTTCTCATTTGACAACATAGATTTTGCTCTGTTTAATTCCTTTAAAACTTTTTCTTTTTCATTATTTAATCTTTCATTTTCTTTATCTAAATCAACTGCTCCAAGTAAATCTAAATATATACTAATTCTTGGAAGTGTAATAGAGGTATAATTGTTATTTGCCTTTTCTTCTGTATCAATATACTCTATATTCTCTATATATCCAAGTCTTTTTATATAATCTTCGCAAAGTTTAAATAATTTTTTATCATTTTCATTTTTTAGATATACTTGTGCGTTTACTTTTTTTGATCCATTTATACCTGAATTTAATCTTTCATTACGTATATTACGTATCATATTTAAAAATAATTCTATGATTTCAGTTTCTTTTTCAAAGTTATAATTATCACAAGGATACATATCCTTCATAATTGAATTTTTATCAGTATGTAAATTTTGATATATTTCTTCAGTTATAAATGGCATATATGGATGTAGCATTTTAATAACTTGTACTAAAACATGATTTAGTGTCCATACTGCAACAGAATATGAAAATGGATTTGTTTCCTTATCATATAATCTTGTTTTTACTATTTCTATATACCAATCACAAAAATCTGACCATATAAAGTCATACAATTTTTGAAGTGGCACACCAAGTTCATACTTATCTAAATTATCTTTTACTTCTTTTTCAAGTTTTGATAATTTTGTTAATATCCATTTGTCAGCAGGTAAAAAGTTTTCAACATTTTCCACTGCTATATCATCTATATACATGTTTACAAATTTAGCTGCATTCCAAAGCTTATTTGCAAAATTTCTAGCAGTTTCTAATTTTTCAGGCATATATCTCATATCATTTCCAGCTGATATATTTTGAGTAAGTGAAAATCTAAGTGCATCAGTACCATAATTTTCAATTACTTCTATAGGATCAACGCCATTTCCAAGCGATTTAGACATTTTTCTTCCTTGTGAATCTCTAACTAATCCATGTATATACACATTTTCAAAAGGAATTTTATTTGTATAATGAAGCCCTGAAAATATCATTTTACTAACCCAGAATGTTATAATATCATAACCCGTTACAAGTACTGAATTTGGATAAAAATAGCTATAATCTTCTGTATTATCAGGCCATCCAAGTATTGAGAAAGGCCATAATGCTGATGAGAACCAAGTGTCTAACGTATCTTCATCTTGAACAACTTCTCCTCCACATTCACATGTCGTTATATGTTCTTTTGATACTGTAATCTTACCACACTCTTTACAATAATACGCAGGTATTCTATGTCCCCACCATAACTGTCTTGATATACACCAATCTTCAATATTTTCCATCCAATTTAAATATATCTTTTCAAATCTTTTTGGAATAAATTTAATATCACCATTTTTAACAGCTTCTATTGCTGGTTTTGCAAGTTCTTCCATTTTTACGAACCATTGATTTGATATATACGGTTCAATTGTGTGATGACATCTATAGCAAGATCCTACATTATGTACATGTGGTTCAATTTTTACTAAAGCACCAATATCTTTTAATTCCTTAACAATTTCTTCTCTTGCTTCTAACGTTGTCATTCCTTCATATTTTCCAGCTTTTTCATTTAATGTACCGTCTTCATTTAATATATTTATAATCTCTAAATCATGTCTTTTTCCAACTTTAAAGTCATTAGGATCATGTGCTGGAGTAATTTTAACAACACCTGTACCAAATTCCATATCTACATATCTATCAGCAACTACAGGAATATATTTATTTACAATTGGAAGAAATACTCTTTTACCAACTATATCTTTGTATCTTTCATCATTTGGATTTACAGCAACTGCTGTATCTCCAAGCATTGTTTCAGGTCTTGTAGTAGCAACAACAACATAATCATCATCACTATTTTCTATTTTATAACGTATATGCCATAAATTTGATTTTTGTTCTTCATATTCAACCTCAATATCTGAAATTGGAGTTTTACACTCAGGGCACCAATTTACAAGTCTTTCACCTTTATATATAATGCCTTCGTTATACAATCTTTCAAAGACTTCTAAAACTGCCTTTGAGCATCCTTCATCCATTGTAAATCTTGCTCTTTGCCAATCACAAGAAAGGCCTAATTTCCTTTGCTGCTCTATGATTTTTCCGCCATATTCTTCTTTCCATTTCCATGCCTCTTCAAGAAATTTTTCTCTACCAAGACTTTCTTTAGACTTTCCTTCTTTTTTTAATTTTTCTACAACTTTAACTTCTGTTGCAATACTTGCATGATCTGTACCTGGTACATATAGCGTTGGATCTCCAAGCATTCTATGATAACGAATTAATATATCTTGAATTGTATCATCTAATGCATGTCCAATATGTAACTTTGCTGTTACATTTGGAGGTGGCATAGATATTACAAAAGGTTTTTTATCTTTGTCAATTACAGGTTTAAAATATCCATTTTCCTCCCAATTTTTATATATTTCATTTTCTCTTTTCTTAAAGTCAAAATTTTTATCCAACTTATATTCCCCCTATCTCATATATATGTATATTATTCCAAGCATACACACACTAACAACATATCCTGCTATTTTTATAACTTTTGTAGCTTTATTTTCTTCAACATTTTCAAATCTTTTTCTTGCAATAACTCTTGCGTTAAATATACTTATTACACAAACAAGTACCACAAGCAAACATATAAATACAATCATATTTTTTACCATATTTATCACCACTTCTTTTACTATTTTTACTATATAAAAAACACAGTCTTATCCTTAATTTAAGGACGAAGACTGTGTTCGCGGTACCACCTTAATTCATGCTTATGCATGCTCTTAATTACAATTAACCGATTGTTTACGGAATATACTTACACATAATATATACTTCAGTATATCAGCTCCAAAGCTACCTTCAAATACATTAGTGTTAGAAAACTTTTCAGCCACGAGTTTTCATCTCTTATTTCTATTTGTATTTTACTCCTCTTTATCATCGCTTTTTTATTAAATTACGTTTAAAGTATACCATAATCTGCTACAAAAATCAATAAATATAGTAACATTTTTTATTCTATTCTTCTGGTTCTGGAGCCTCTACCGGACAAACACTTCTACAAACTCCACATTCAATACATTTCTCAGGATCTATTACATATTTATCCTCACCTTGTGATATTGCCCCTACTGGACACTCCAATGCACATGCACCACATGAAATACATTTATTAGTTATTCTATATGCCATAAATTTTTCCCCCTTAAATTCTTATACATTTTATTTTTCTAAACTTCTTTACTTTTGTTATTTATAATCATATCTGCATTATACATTTCAAATCTTTCATCTTCTTTATCTTTGCCAAATTTTACTTTAACTTTTTTTCCTAATATATCAACAGATACTACCTTCCCTTCTTCTCTTTCACCTTTTACTTTTACAAAGCTTCCAACTTTAGGTAAATATTTTAAATTTTCTTTATATGCCTCTTCTTCATATCGTAAACAACACATAAGTTTTCCACATGCACCTGAAAGTTTTGACATGTTTATTTGTAATCCTTGTTCTTTTGCCATTTTAATTGTAACAGGATCAAAGTCTTGTAAAAAAGTTCTACAACAAACTTCTCTACCACACATTCCAAGAGTGGGATATGATTTTATCTCGTCCCTTGGACCAATTTGCCTTAACTCTATTCTTGTCTTGTATTTTGAAGCCAAACTTTTTACCAGTTCTCTGAAATCAATTCTATCTTCAGCCGAAAAATATACTGTAAGTTTAGTACCATCTAATATATATTCGGCGGCCAAAATCTTCATGTCAAGTTTTAGTCTTTTTGCTTCTTTTCTACAAAAATCTGCTACTTCTTTTGCTTTAATCTCTCTTTTTTTTAACTCTTCAAAATCTTTTTTTGAAGCAGGTCTAAGAATTTTGTTTATCTCTATTTTGTTACTTAAACTATCCTTATCTAATATCTTAACTACTCTTCCTATTTCTTCTCCTCTTTCAGTCTTTGCTATAACACTATCGTTAATCGAAAATTTATATTTTAAAGGATCAAAATATTGCACTTTGCCTGTCTTTTTAAATCTAACTGCTATTATTTTATTTTCCATATTCCCTCCTTATATTTCATCTATTATTTTTAAAATCATATTATCAATTACTATATCATAATTTCCATTTCGTTTAAGCCTTGAAATAGCTCTTTCTACAACACAAACGCCGTTATATATTTTGTTAGAATACAAAATATATTCTAAATATTCTAATAATTCTAAGTTATCAAATTTTATATTCTGTGAAATTTTCATTGCAGATACTGAATCTTTTTTAATAACGTAATCTACCATTTTATCTACTTCTTCAAACTGCGCCATAAGTTCATTTTCTACAATATTTATAGCTTTTCCAACAGAGCCATTAATATACTCTAATATATTAGAACTTAAATTAATATTAAATTTATCTTTTATATATTGGTTTACGCTCTTATTATCTAATCCTTCAAAATTTATTTTATTTGTCCTTGAAAGAATTGTTGTAAGTATTTTATTTATATTAGAACATATTAGTATAATAACAACAGATTTTGGCGGTTCCTCTAAAGTTTTAAGTAAAGAATTTTGAGCTGCAATATTCATATAATCTGCATCATTAATAATATATACTTTATGATCGCCTGAAATTGGTGCAATATACACATCATCAATTATTTCTTTTCTAATTTGTTCTATTATTATATCCTTTTTATCTTCTAACCTTGAAACCAATTTAAAATCAGGACAACTATCTAAATTTGATGTATTTAATATATACTTTGCAAGTTCCTTTGCAAATGTTAGTTTTCCTATTCCATCTTCACCAAAAAAGATATAAGAATGTGATATATTATGTTTGTTTATAACCTCTTCAAAATATGTCTTTTTTTCATCATGTCCCATTATATTCTCAAACATCATATATCACCTCTATTTTTATAATTTACCAATTTTATTTAATGGCCATACCCTAATTACAACATATCCATTTACTTTTTCAATAGGTACGCAACCAAAGAATCTTGAATCTTTACTTGATAATCTATTATCCCCCATCATAAACACAGTTCCAGCAGGAACTACAACATCGTTATATTTATCTTTATTAGTTACTTGCTCATTTAAATATGGTTCATCTAATTTTTCACCATTTCTATAAACGGAACCATCATCTCCTATTACTATATGATCTCCTGGAAGTCCAATAACTCTTTTTACATAACTAGACTTTCCAATTCCCATAAAGTTATAGAAGAATGAATCAATACCTGTTTTTTCAGTATAAGAGGCTATATTATTTTCATTAACTTCTAAATCATCTTCAAGTGGAGCCTCAAAAGTTACAATATCACCATATTTCAAATCTCTTTTAAATATAGTAGGTCTTGAAATAATTAATCTATCATTTTCTTTAGTAGTTGGAAGCATTGAAACCTGTTTTACCCCGGATATAGTACCAACAAAATAATTTATTATTAAATAAAGTACATATGCAATAACTAAACATAGAACCCATTCTAATATTTCTTTTATAATTGCCTTACTATTTTTCCTAACTTTAGCTCTAGTTTCATTGTTTATCTCGTCTGCTCTTATTTTATCATTTACATCTATATCATCATAAACAATTTCTTCTTTTTTAGGTGCTTCGTCTTTTTGATTTATTTCTTCTTTCTTTTCTTCAACTTTAATGTCATTATCCTTTTTTTCTATATTTTTCTTTACCTTTGTAACTTTTCCGTTCTCATCTATATCATCAAATTCAATTTCTTTTTTTTCACTTTCGTTATTATCCATATATTTCATTGCTAAATAATATTAGCAACTCTCCTCCTCTCAATATATCAACATAATAATTTTAACATAAACTTAAACAAAAAACAATATATAACTAAAAAATATACAAATTTAAGGCTGCGTAAAAATTACGCAACCTTAAACATATGCATTAATGTATCCAAAGCCAAATTATAATTTTCATCAACAATTTCATAAGGCGGTTTAAATGACTTAACCGTTCCGTCTTCATATTCCTTAATGGTATCAAAATACCAGTATATAGTTTTGTTTACCTTAAAAATATACCGCTTATTTTCTCCATTATCAATCATTGACAAAGTGCATGTTACATTATTTTTCTCTCTGATAGCTAATAATTTTTCAGTCATATAACATAACCTCCAAAAAAGTGATTTTTAGTTTCATATTAACTCTATAAAAGAATTATAACATACATCGGCTATTAATTCAATAAATTAATGAATATTACTTCCATTTTCTAATGAGCCCTTATTATTATCTAAAGTAAGAAGTTTTACAACATCATAATCACCTGCTGCAAGAAGCATTCCATTTGATTCAACACCTCTAAGTTTTGCTGGTTTTAGGTTTGTAACAACAACAACTTGTTTTCCTAATAACTCTTCTTCTGTATAAAATTCAACAAGTCCTGAAACTATAGTTCTTGGTTGTTCCTCTCCTACATCAACACTTAATTTATACAACTTATCAGATTTTTCTATTCTACTTACTTCTTTTATTTGACCAACCTTAAGCTCAACTTTATCAAGTTCATCAATTGTAATTATTCCTTTTTTATTTTCTTCAACTTTTTCTTTTTCTTCATTTTTTTCTACAACTTGTTCATTCATTTTTTCTATCTCCTTTTTAATATCAACTCTTGGAAATAAATTATTACCTTTTGTTACAATTGTACCTTCTTTTAGAAGGCCAAAATTCTTTGCACAATCCCAACTTGTTATATCTTCATCAATTCCTATTTGTTTAAAAATTTCACCTGGGACATCAACCATATATGGTCTAAGTAAGATACCTATTATTCTTATACATTCAACTAGATTATATAGTACTGTATTTAGTCTATCATCTTTTCCTTCTTTACCAAGTACCCATGGCATTGATAAATCAATATATTTATTTGACTTATCAATAAGTTTCCAAATTTCTGTAATTGCATCATTTATTTTTAATTTATCCATTGATTCTTCAACCTTTAATGGTACTTCTTTTGCAAGTTGAATCAAATCATCATCATAATTTTCAAAAGATTTTCCTTTTTTTATTACTCCATTATTATACTTAGAAACCATTGCAGTTACTCTACTTACAAGATTTCCTAAATCATTTGATAAATCTGAGTTAGATTTTTCCAAAAATAACTCTTCTGAGAAATTTCCATCTTGTCCTAAAGTCATTTCATGAAGTAGGAAATATCTTACAGAATCTCTTGAAGTTGCATTTATATATACTCTTGGATCTTTATAATTTCCAAATGATTTTGATATTTTATTTCCATCAACTACAAGCCATCCATGACCATATATTTTCTTTGGAAGTGGTAAATCAAGTGCCATTAAAAGTGCTGGCCATATCATTGCATGGAACCTAAATATTTCTTTTCCAACTAAATGTAGATCTGCTGGCCAATACTTCTTAAATTTTGATTCATCACCACTTAAATATCCAAGTCCAGATATATAGTTAGTTAAAGCATCTATCCAAACATATACTGTATGTTTTGGATCAAATGGTACCTTTATTCCCCATTTAACACCTGTTCTTGAAACACATAAATCCTCAATACCCTTTTTAAAGAAGTTATTTATAAGCTCATTCTTTCTTGAAATAGGCTCTAAAAATTCAGGATTCTCATCAAAGAACTTAAGTAATCTATCTTGATATTTTGAAAGTTTAAAGAAATAACTTTCCTCTTTTACAAGTTCAACATCTCTGCCACAATCAGGACATTTTCCATCTACAGCTTGTGTTTCAGTCCAAAATGACTCACATGGAGTACAATATAGTCCTTCATATTCAGATTTATAAATATCTCCCTTATTATATAATTTTTCAAATATTTTCTTAACACATTCAACATGTTCTTCATCAGTTGTTCTTATATACTTATCATATGTTATTCCTAAATCATTCCATAATTTCTTTGTATCTGTTACAATTTTATCAACATATTCTTTTGGAGTAACACCTGCGTCTTTTGCTTTTCTTTCAATTTTTTGTCCGTGTTCATCTGTTCCTGTCATGAAAAACACGTCATATCCTCTAAGCCTTTTATATCTTGCAATTGCATCAGCTACAACTGTACAGTAACAATGTCCAATATGAAAGTTACCACTTGGATAATATATAGGTGTTGTAATATAATATTTCTGCTTTTCCACTTTAATCACTCCTTATTTACTTTTACTACTACTGTAGATATAGCATTATCCTTTACATGAGAAATGCTAACATCTATTTCTACCTCATGTTTATCACATGCTTTTTTTATTTCTTCATTTAAAATATATACCTTTGGTCTTCTAGATAGTTCCTCTATATTTAATATTTCTACATCCAAGTAGCTTATTGTTAAATTGTTTTCTATTATAAATTTAGACATTGCTTTATATATTGCTTCTTTTGCAGCAAATCTTCCAGCATATCTTTGATATTTTATATCAGATTTTATTTTGTCTATATTTTCTATTTCATTTTTTGTATATATATTTTCCTTAAATCCTTTTGTATTCTTTACTGCATCTTCTATACGAGACACCTCAATTATATCTGTTCCACAATATATTTGCATAAAATTCCCCCATTAAAATTTCTTTTCAAACTTATGCTTTATCCAGCTTGCAATAAGATATGTTGGATAACTTAAAGCTGAAAAGACCATTGCTATTATTATATATACTTGAATATCCTCTAAATTTATTACATTTGTTAACATTTGAATACCAGAAAAACTTATATTTATAACATAAAAAATCATAAGTATCATACTTATTCTTGATTGATTATTGCTTACAACATAATCATAATATTCTAAATATTCTTTATGAACCTCGTCATAAAGTTCTGGAAGGCCAAATGCTTTTTGCCATAATTTCCAGATATCCATTCCGTGTTCTGAGTTAGTAATTTGTCCAAACCAACTTGAATTTGTAAATTGAGTTAAATTTTTCTTTAATTTTTTAACTGCTGTTTTATCTTGTCTCATCAAATTCTGCGAAAAATTTATAAGACTGATTCTTTGATATAGCGCTATAAGCACCATATACAAATATCTTTTTTCAAAATTATATGGCATTCTTGTTATATCATATTTTTCTTTATCAGATACAAATACAACTCCACTCTCTCTTGAAAATCCAAACATTGAGTATTTCCATCTAGAATAAACGTTATCAAAAAGTCTATCACATTCTTCATTAAAAATAGCACTACTTTTACTATGCATAACGTACTGAAATTTATAGAAATCATTTTGCATTTTATAAAAATCTGTATCTTTCTCCCAATCATCTACACAAACATATGAATATGTAAACATTTTGTCAAAATACATTTTATCTAAACTTTTGCTTTCATATTCAGAAGTTATATTTCTTATAAATTTAGGAATATTAATAGTTTTACTATTTTCAACTATTCTATTGGTTGCACTTCCTTTTATTCTAGGTGTTAAATTTCTAAAATAATGGTTAAAATCTAATATTTTATTAAAGTCAATTAACTCACTTTTCTCATCAATTTGTGTTTTAAAGTCTATGAAACATATACCACCTTCAAAACATATTATTTTAATATCCGATATATCATAATTAATAACTTTACCATCGAAATCTGTTATACTACCTTTTTTTATTCTAGCCATATTATATTTAAACGTTATACATGTAGTTTTACTAAGTTCTAATGATCTTCTAAAAACTCCTTGCGTTTTAAATTTTTTTATATATTTCTTATCCCAAAATAAAGAAGGAAACAAAAATTTTCTCATATATGGCAAAAAGAAATCGTACGACTCTTCATCGCTTTTATATTGATGATATACCATAGTCCACTCTTTTGTTTTCTTTAATATGCTTTCTATAAAATATGGATATTTCTCACTATCTATTACAAACGGATATAGAAAATGAGTATACTGATATTTGGCTTTAATATGCATATTACCACCTCTTTTGTTATACATATATATTATACTGTTTTTTACATAAAGTCAATATTTTTACAATAATTTTAACATAAACACTTGATTTTTGAAACTATAAATGCTATAATAATCTAGTACTTGATGTATCGGGGTATAGCTCAGTTGGTAGAGCGCGTGGTTTGGGACCATGAGGTCGCACGTTCGAACCGTGTTACTCCGACCATATTTTGCAATTTTTAGAAAATTGCAGAAAAATGAAAAAGGTTTAAAGAGTATTAACGAGTAAGGTTTCGTTAATACTCTTTTTCTATCAATCCTAATAATGAACATGAATTACAAATAATTAAAGATAAATGTAAATTAAATGAATTTACTAAAGAAGAAATAACAATTTTAGAAGATGTGATTGATAGCTTATATTATAAAGATACCTTGAAAGTAGGAAGTGTTATTGTTAATCACTACAAGATATTAGATAAACTTAAATTAATAGTTAAAGAAAATTTAATTCAGCTATTAGATGGATCTAGGTCAAGTTTGAAGTTAATATTTAATTGCATAAAAAAAATAATCGTACAAACTTGAATATTATGTAAAATTGTGGTATAATTATAAGTATAGCAAATATTTTCTTAAGTTATTGATGAACTATTGCTCATCACGGTAAACGAAAGGAGTTTTTTATTATGGCAGAAAATTTGTTACACGATGTACGTAAGAAACTGGCAAACGCACGGACAGCTTGTCCTAACATGCACGAGGAAATCTACATGTTAGCTGACTACATGTCAACTGTTGCAAATGATCAACTCGTTCCCACAGGTATGGCAGTTTGCTTAACTATGGTTATTGAAGACTTAAAACGCGGTAAAAGCGGTTTTGCTGTTTCAGAAAACAAGGAGTTGCCTGAATACCTTATTAAAAACAAGGCTCAGATACTTGCGCAAGCAATGATGTTCCCTCAAATTATTGACGCAATTGCGGATGAAGCTTTTGCTGAAGAATTCAGGGCTATACTGAAAGAAGTTTATAAATGGGATATACCTAAAAAGGTTACCCCTTCAGATGATAACTTCGATTTTCCACCTTATGTAAAAGCTACTGTTGATTGGTGGGCAAATGCTATTTGCAATCCCAAATTTGACAATGGCGATGATAGCGAAGCTGGTGGTATGGCATCATTTCTGGCAATGTTATTAGGTAATTCTGGCGAACAGTTATCACAAGACAGTATTTCAGCTTTCAAAAAACATCTCGGCGAATCTCTTATAAAAGAATTCGAATATCGTGACTCAATCGATCTGAGTGTTGATTATGCTCCGTGTTCCACTCTTGCAAGTGCTGCAGAGAAAGCCGGAGTTGACACAAACAAATTCCCGTGGAAAACATTTATGTGTATTTCAAAAACAGAAGTGAGCGTACGAGCAGGTTACGGTGCAAAGTTTGAAAAAATCTGGACGGCGTAATTCTACCAAATAGCACAAAAAGGCAAGTCGATTGACTCTGCCTTTTTGTTTTTATTAAATTACTATATAATTATATCCAAATCTTTATCTAGTAAATCTCCATTGTTTAAAATATATACATTTTCCTTCATCATTTAAAGAAATTTGAAAATTTCTTGAAAACCTTGAAAAATGTAATTGTAGCAATATTCATGAAAATTATTATTTATTTGATTATTATGACACAGTTTTAAAAGATATTGGACTGGCTACAAATATTGATTTTTCACTAAGAAATAGAAGTTTGCAAGATATTAAAAAAATTTTAGCATCGACTAAAAAAAGCTAATTTTCACAACAACTTTCGGAAACCATTTACGTATCCAAACTAGTTGATAAGACTAGGTTACAGGTGTGTATTTTCATTTTTTACTGTCAAACTCAGGAATAGTTACAAGAGGATTATATCACACGTTTATTCTTCAGTAAATATTTGTTATGATATGTTAATTTATATATTTTTTAAAAAGCATATTCCGAATGTCCTATTACCATGCTATAAAAATTTTGACATGGTAATTTCAATATGACTTTACTATTATATAAAAAAACATTCGCAATTACTTAAATAATCGCGAATGTATTTTTTATTTAACTGTGTATGGTAAAAGCGCAATATGTCTTGCTCTTTGAATAGCATTTGTTACTTTTCTTTGGTGTTTAGCGCAAGTACCTGTTACTCTTCTAGGTAATATTTTACCTTTATCACTTACGTATCTTTTTAATTTTTCTACGTCTTTATAATCAATTTCATCTATTTTATCTACGCAAAAATTACAAACCTTTTTTCTTGGTCTTCTATAAGGTTTATCATTTTTTGAATTTCTTCTATTTCTAGCGTCTGCCATTTTCAATTGTCCTCCTTTCAACAAATATAACTAAAATGGTAATTCTTCTGTATCATCTATTGTTATGAATTCACCATCATCTGTTGATGCAGGTGTTGAAGCGTTATTTGCCATACCTGCATTTGACATGTCTGCATCTCTTCTAGAATCTGCAAAATATGCATTTTCTATAATATAATCAGTTGCATATCTTTTTTGACCACTTTGGTCTTCCCAAGTTCTATTTTGAATTCTACCCTCAACTAAAACTTGTTGTCCTTTTCTATAGTATTTAGAACAAAATTCTGCTAACTTTCCAAATGCTGTTAAATTAAAGAAATCTGCTTTTCTTTCACCATTTGCTTCTGCAAATCTTCTGTTTACAGCTATTGAAAAAGTTGTAACTGGTGTATTAGTATTTTGAGTAAATCTTGATTCTGGGTCCCTTGTTAATCTCCCCATAAATTGAAATTTGTTCATTAAATTTCCTCCTTGCGTACTTTATCAGTACAAATTAGTTATCTTTTTTTATAACCATGTGTTTTAAAACTATATCTTCTAATCTTAGAATTCTTTCAAATTCAGATATAAATTCTGGTTTAGCAACAAATGTAAATAGGATATAAACACCTTCAGTTTCTTTTTTTATAGGATAGGCTAATGTTTTTTTACCCCATTCATCTACATTTGTAAGTTCGCCATTTTTTGATATCATTTCTTTCATTTTTTCACCGAAAGCAACTGTTGCTTCCTCTTGTGCTTTTGCAGAAAGAATTATAACTGCTTCGTAATTATTCATGACTAAAACTCACCTCCTCTTGGACTTCTGACTCTACGACTTATGTAGAGTAAGGAAATTAACTAGAAGCATTATATCATACATTCTGCTTTTTAGCAACATTTTTTTCATAATTTAAAAAAATTACATTAATAATTAATTATATTTTGTGTTATACTATTATTGCATAAACATTGACTTTGTAACTGTTTAATTATATAATACATATACTGAGTATAAGAGAGCAAATATTTTTTCAGGAGGTGTAACTTATGCAAATTGAAAAAATAAATAAAAATAAAGTAAAAATAATATTAACTCTTGAAGAACTAGAAAAAAGGGACGTTAATATAAAGGATATAGAAAAAAATAATGAAATTGCAAAAGAATTATTTTGCGATTTAATAGAGGAGTCAAATATTGATGAAGAGTTCGAATTTGACAACTCACAACTATTAATTGAAGCAAGCTCAGATAATAATAATTTATTTATTGTAACAATAACTAAAGTAGATAATATGCCGGATTTAAAAAAGTATTCTTTATTAGAAAAAAATTCAAAAGTTAAGAATAGATCAACTAAAAATTCAATTGACTACAAGGTAGATAGCTATATATATTCTTTTGAGAGTATCGATAATATTTTAGAAATGTGTACAAAATCACAATCAGAACTTTTATTTTGGGGTAAAAATAGTCTTTATAAATATAATGGTCTTTATTATATTATTTTTGCTAAATCAAGTGTAAAAAGCAAAAAATTCTTGAAGACTTTTATTTTCTTATCTGAATATTGCCAAAACTATTACTCTCAAGATATTTTCGCTACTGCTATAAAAGAAAAATCAAATCTTATTATTGGAAATAATGCATTACAAAAATTAAGTAAATTTTAAAGGTAGTTTTTAACTATCTTTTTTTACTGGAATTTTATAGGTTGTGTTCTCTTTGTATTACCTATTTTTATAATTTTAAAAGCAATAGATTCAACTTTTGATCTTAAATAATATACATATGGAGTTAAATCTAAACATCCAACAATATTTGCAGATTTTAAATTTGATGTTAAAATTATTAAGTCACTATGTTTATATTCTTTAGTTTTAAAATTAAAACTATTTTTATATATAAATTCAAGATCATTAGATATTATAATATATAAATCAAATTTCTTGCAAGTTTGTGCAACAAAGTTTATTTCAAAACCCTTATATTTATTTTTTTTAAGTTCACTTTTCAAATTTTTCCTAAGTTCTAACAATTCATTTTCTTTCTGGCATACTATTTTTAAATTCATATATTCCCCCTTCCTAATTTATTATTGATATTTTAATTTTTTCTTTCTCTTTCAAATTATTTATTGCCACAACCTTATCTCTTGGAGCATAAAGCATTATTTTGGATGCTTTATTACTACAATGAATACTATTTGCATTATCATCAAACACATCAACAATCTGTACATTTTCTAAAACCATATTAGTTTGAATCTTATTTTCAAATTCCTGAGTAGAATATATATTAATAATTAAATTTTTCCTTAATTTACTATTAGTAACTATATCATCCTTATTCAAATCTAAAGAAATTAGCTCCTTTTCTTTCATATATTCGTACTCTTCCTTACTTATAAACATATCATTTGTAACAACTTGCCATTTAGTTAAATTTTTATTTAATAAAAAATTATCACTAAAATTATTTTTTATCATATTTATATCTTCATTATAACTTTTCTTTAATATTTTAATTTTAATAACATCATTATTAGAGACACTATTTCCTCTTAAAATATCTTTATTTAAAACATACGCATCTATATAATTATTTCTTATTATGATATTTTTATATATAACATATGTAATAATATAACAAAAGAAAAAAACTGATATAAAAGCAATTAAAAGCTTTATTCTTCTCATCTATAAAACAAAAGTCCTCCTTTCATTCATAATAAATTTAAAATGGATATAAAATAGTAAAATATTTAAGAAAAAATTTTCTTAGATTTTAAATTAATAAGTATTAAAGAAAAAATGTTTAAAGATACAAAAAATGAAAAAATAAATATTATTATATCATGTATTTTATCACCTCCCTTAACAAGAATATACCACTCATTTATGCTAAAGTCAAGAAAATTTCATCGCATATTATGACACAAAATTTATAAATTTAAAAATCAACAACTACATATAAAATTTTATCATATTTTGTCGTTTTTTATTGAATAATTTACTACATTTTGATATACTCTAAATACTAGGTGATATTATGAATCAAGACAATAAAAGATCAAAGATATTAATTATAGATGACGATGTAAACATGATGGAAATGCTTTCCATAGTTCTAAAAAAATATAACTGTGATGTATCAATTTACACAGAGCCTGTATCTGCAATAGAAGAATTAAAGTCAAATGAATACGATATACTTCTACTTAATTTCTTAATGTCTCCAGTTAATGGAGATAGAATTGTAAAATTAGTTCGTGAATTTAATAAAGAAATATATATCATTTTAATGTCAACTCATTCTGACCTTGCTCCATCTATTGAGTTAATGCAAAAATTAGAAATACAAGCATACTTTGAAAAAAGTTCAAGGTTTGATGAATTAATTATGCTAATACAAGGTGGCTTAAAATACTTAGAACAAGTTGAAAAAATTAAAAACTACAGCTTAAGATTAGAAAATTCATTAATTGATTTTGCAAAAATATTATTAAATACTATTGGTGCTAAAGATCATTATACAGAAGAGCACTCAAAAAGGGTTTCTTTATTTGCGGAAAAATTTGGAAAATATATAGGATTATCTGACAATGATATAATAAAATTAAAAAGAGCTGGACTTTTTCATGATATTGGGAAAATAGGAATTACAGATTCTATTCTTTTAAAAGAAGGAAAACTTACAGATCAAGAATATGAAATTATAAAATCTCATCCTATAATTGGAGCAAATATTTTTGAGTCTTCTTCATTATTTAAAGATATTGCTCAAATTATTTTATCACATCATGAAAGAATTGATGGAACAGGCTATCCAAATAAATTAAGTGGAGATGAAATTCCATTTCTTGCTAAAGTTCTAACATTATGTGACTGTTTTGATGCAATTGTTTCAAAAAGACCATATAAGAATGAAACTACAGTAGAAATTGGAATTGATCAAATAAAAAAAGGTATTAATACACAATTTGATAAAGAACTTGCAAATAAATTTATTAAATTTGTAAAAAGTAACCGTATTACAATCGATGAAATATTAAAAATATAGCATACTTTATATTAGTATGCTATTTTTTATTCAATATACATTGCCAAAGGTTTTACAACTTTTCTTGAATTTTCTAGGCAATTTATAATATAACCAACAACATTTATTTTACAAGACATACTACTTAATAAATTTATATCAGTATGAAGTTTTTCTTTATCATACCATATACATGTATCATCAATTCTAAAAAAGCCATCCTTTTCAAAGCTATTATTTTCTTTTACATTTTCATCTCTTGTTTCATAGATAGTAATAAAACCTGAACCTTCGTATAATCTATTATTGACATCTCTATTTTTCATTTGTTCTACCTTTGTTATTAATTTATGATAAAAGCCAATATTTTTCATATCACTTATATCAGATATATTTATATATTTTCTTTCTGTTTGAATATTACAAGACACACCTTTATCCATTCCAAATCTTATTTTTTCACTATTAAAACTTCCCTCTTTATTTTTGCTTTTTTCAGTATCCTTAAATATCTCACAATTATTTCCATTCTCGATACAAGGATCAACCGCAAGTTTATTGTTATTAGAATAGCTTTTTATAACAGAATATTCAATTACATCTATATCAAAATCAAGTTCTCCTATTGAACCAAGTATAGTTCTTAAAAAAGGCTTATCTAAATATATATAGTATCTCATATTTTCACCTATTACAGTATATGAGGTCTTAAACGCATATATAATCTTTTATATTATTAAACTTTGCTTCTCCAATTCCCGGTACATTCATTATATCCTCTATCTCCTTAAATTTATTTTTATTTCTATAATTTATTATTTTATTTGCCGTTGCTTCACCTATACCATTTAAACTTGTTAGTTCATCTTTTGTAGCTGTATTAATATTTATTTTTTCCTGTACATTTATATCACTTTCATTAGTATCTTCAATACTCTCCGTATTTAAATTTTCTTCCTTTTTAGGAATAATAATTTTATCTGAATCATTTAATTTTTGAGCTGGATTAATTTTAGATACATCAGCCTCTTCAGTAAGTCCTCCACAAATATTAATTAAATCAGTTATTCTAGAGTCTTTTTTTAAATAATACACTCCTGTATTTTTTACTTCTCCTGAAATATACACACCTATTCTATCATCATTTTTTGAAATATTGGATGAATTTACAGAAAAACTTGCTTTTCTTTCATTGTCTTGAATATATATTGATATACCAGATATTATAAATATACATATAAATATAATTTGAATTTTATATTTC
>ERZ780077.27-NODE-27-length-56924-cov-10.6831_pt1 | contig 56924 bp, 58 predicted proteins | sample MGYA00511576_ERZ780077 | MGnify/ENA primary metagenome ERZ780077 (study PRJEB29588, sample SAMEA2149030) | human gut metagenome | biome: human gut; feature: human-associated habitat; material: faeces | place: Denmark | collected 2008/2010 ...
CATAAGTCTTTTCTTAATTCCCAAGCTTTGCCCGGGTTAATTACCTCAGAAGTATTAATCCTTTCTTGGAACTCAGCATCTGCCCATTCCCTAGACCTTGAATAGAAGAATAACCACGTTGGATCTTGCAAAGAAGTTAAGCAATATTGTTGGCAAATGATCTCTTTAGTTACAAAATCTTCATTACCTTCAATATTCTTATTCTGGTAAGTCTTTGGTTTTACAGTTTGACCATAACTGTTGAGTTCTCTGCCCATTTCAGACATTAACTCATAACTACTGCTATAAATTCTCATAAAGTGTTTTTATTTAGATACATATTCATTTTTCGTTTTAATCCAAACCAAACCCCAAAAAATGTTGGGTATATTCATCGAAATCCTTCAATTCTTTGAGGATAATTGGTAAATTAGGTTCTCCACCATTCTTTAATATCTCTTCAATTTTAGAAACTGTCTCATTTACTATCTCTGACCGTTTCAGATGAAAGTGATCTTTGATTTCCATTTTTCTTCTGTTTTAAAAGTTTCTTCTTATATGCTTTACGTTGAGAGTAAGAAATCACATTCTCAGGATACTCAATATCTTCATATTCAAGAAGTAATTCCTTTGCTTTCATAGATTTATATGTTTCCTTATATAAATCTGGTCGAAGCACTTTAAAACTTCTAAAGAATACCTTAAAACTAGAGAAATCTTTCTCTTTACCGTTTTGAAATTTATCGAATACCTCATTCAACCTCTTTATCCAAGAATTTTCCTTATCAGTTCCCTTTAATACCTTCTTCAAAGGTTTATGAGTATGATACATCAGAAGTGTTTCTACATTCCCATACATTTGAGTGGCAAATAAATTGATTTGTACTGATTGTTCTGGTCCGTACACATATTCCGCCATTCGTTGTATTAGTAAGAAGTCGAAGATTAACCTTTTTGTTATCTCGGATGCCCTGATTACCATTGTAATAACAGGTATGTCTTCCCCAAATCGTTTGGAGAATGTAGCAGCAATTAAACATTGTTTACCGTTATCATGATGATTATTAAACATATAAGTAACGTTGTAATTCTGATTATACTTGGTTTTTAGTACTCTCAGCTTACTACGCAATAAATCAAGCTTATTGAAATCAATGTAATTGTTCAGTAAGCTTGTCCACTTAGTCTCTTTATAATTGAAACATCTACCATAATCAAAATCTGGGTCTACCCAAGCTTTACGTATTTTTATAAATACGTTATATACCACAGCTACTCCACTGTTTGCGGTAGCACCTTTTGCAAATAAAGATGGTTCTAGTCTTAGAAATCCTTCATTTAACTTTTCCCATGCTTCTTGTGAAGTAGCAAATTCTAATGAATGGATTTGCTCTTCTGTATTAAGCTCTAAGCCATTTAATTGTTTATTCCAACCTGACACAAATACCTCCTTTCATTAATATTGTGTAGTGATTCTCCATTCATTCAACCGTTCTTTCTTGAAATACAGCTCGTATATACCCAATGGGGTAAATCCCATTATTGATAGGAATCCCATATAATAATAGAATGCCTCTACCAGCCTATCCTGGAATTCTAGTTCTTTAGTTATTACTGGTGACTGTTTCCATGTACGATTCTTAAGAGTATTTCTAGCAAGATTCAAATCATACACTATCTGAAACAAAATATTTTTCTCATCAGTATGCAAATTTGGACTCATTTCCTTGAATCCCTTTATATACTCGGAAGTTTTATCCTCAATTGTTTCGGATATTAGCTTGAAATTTTTGAATATACTACTAACGGCATCTATCTCTAAAATCATATGAATGCCGAATGCCATTACATCTTCTAAGTTTTCTACTGCCTTTTGCCCTTTAGTCAGTTCTTTGTTTGCCCAACTATAGATATCCTCTGGCAATATATTAGCATATATCAGAGCTGATAAGAAGAATCCTATTGCATCTGCTTGTTCTTCATTAGCATTCTGTAGATTGTTGATTATCTGAATCTCTTCTACGTCGGTATATAAATTGGTATTCCATCCCTTGTTTTCTAGAATATCATTTATATTAGAAGTAGATTCATAACCCTCCATTAATTCCTCTACTACTTGAGATATAAGGGTTTTCATAAGAGATTGATTTTTAGTACTGTTAATATCCATGGGATATTCTGGTAACCTTTCTAGGGGTTTATAACAATCTAATTGACGATAGCCAATCTCATACATATTCTCAAGTTCAAGCCCCTGTTTGATTTCAGGGGCTTTTTCTTTCAGATTAGAAATATCCATGGTAATTATTCTTTTTCTGGTACTGTATGATAAGAAAATAAATGTAATACTTGAACCAATACGCTTCCAGCTTCGATTCCAATAATCTCAGAAGTTGGGTTGAATACACTTACCACTACTTCATCTCCGGGAATTTGACCAAGTACTTCTATACCGTATACTAAACCACTGTTGATAGAATTAGTTTCTTCATTTGCAGCTTTCAGTACAGACTTAACTGGAGTGAATTCTTCAATATGAATACCGGTTGGGATTAATAACCTGGTATTCTGACCAAGAACGATAGTTTTAATATGACCCTCACTGTTTCTATCTAAGTCGAAAGATACTTTACCGAATCCCTGAGGATTAAAGATTTTATTCAACCAGTTCCATTTCTGTTTGATTACTCCGTTATTGTATTCCATGAGAATATCAATCGTAAGATCTTCAGGAAGATACAGATAGAATCCCTGGTCTGCTTTCTTGGGATATTTTACCTTTCTTGATACGGTATACTTTATATGAGAGTTCTCTATCAGTTGAAGTCTCCTTTCGTGATCTTCTACTTTAACTTCTAGAGTTTTAATCCGTCCCTCATGATTATTTAGTTTAGATTCTGCAGTATCTAATCTAGTATCAAGATTATGTATCTCGGTAGTATGTCCGTTCACTACACTGTTTAAAGTTGAGTATCGATACTCTAATACCGATATCCTATTTGCTAGTTCATCTAAAGTTGCCATATATTATGATATTAATTGGTTGATCCGAATCCCTTATTACCTCTTGTTCCCCAAGTTGAAGCATCTTCATCAAATTCTTCCTTGATTACTTCTTCGGGTTTTGTAAGATAAATGGGTACATGAATAAACTGTACTAACTTGGTTCCAGCTTTTATTACTTGAAGCTCATGAGAAGTATTATATACACCTATATGAATTTCTCCGGTATATGGAGAATCTACTATCTCAGCAGTATATATAAGTCCCTGCTTAGTTGATATACCAGATTTGTTTGCTGCCATCAACATAGAATCTCTTGGTTCTAATAAACCTCTGATACCTGATGGTATCAGTATCCTGGTAAATGGGAAGATGTAAATGAATTGTACTTGGTTATTTGGATTATATCCAAGGCTTACTTTACCTGGTTCTGGTGTTTCAGAATGAAACATTAATCGAGAATTAGCTTTTACTAAATCCTGTAGAGTTAAGTCTTCAGGAATATAGAAATCTAAACCTGCATCTCCTTCGTTTCCTCTTGATGGAGATTTTACGTCTCTTACTTTGATAAATCTAAATCTGTTCATATTATATTGCATTGTTTTAAAAGTTGGCCATAAGTTAATTTTGAGGGATCTCCCTTGTGAATACCAAGAGAGTTCATTATCTTTCTTACATCTCTGCTTCCATTGCCGCATACATTAGCAAGTATATCCTCTTGTTTCACATAGTAATTTGGGTTGTTAAGGTATACCTTGAACATAGCCCATATCATTTCTATTTTTTGCATTCTTTATAAAGTTCTCTAATACGTTTTCTTGGTACTTCAAATTTCTCAATGGTTTTGGTAATAACTTCTTTTCTTTCTTTCCCTTTCCGAATCAAGCCTCGGATGTATTTCTTGATTCCAACCGTGTCTTCTAATACATCCAAATCCTTGTATTGATTCTTCTGTTCTAGCTCTTTCCTTGTGATATTCATATTCTGTGACATCTTGAATGCACATAATTCTGAGTCTCCGCATAGTTTACATTCTTTAGTTGATAAGTCATAACCAATACCAAAACAAGGGTCTGAATTAGAACCCAGTTCTGCAATATTAATAGGTTCTAAGGGATCCTGATTCTTGATATCAGGTAAAGTTTGTTTCTTCTTTGCCATAATTCCCAATTTAAAATTCTTTATGATAATATCTTATGATTTGAACATCCATCATCTCATCTTGATACAGAGTAATATATGAATGTCCTATACCATTTATAAATAGTTCCCTGATAGACAGAAGAATGGGTGGTACTTCTATTTTCAAAGTATATATCTGAACTTTGATTACTAACCCAGATTGAAAATGAATCATAAAATAATATCGAACTTCATCAGGCTTATCCCTGGATTTTTTGATAGGAGTTATATATTCTATTCCTATACCATTGAATATATGTTCTGGAGGTATTACAGAACAATTGAATAATGATTTGATTTTTTGTAGAATCTTCATTGTTTATGATTATTAATGGTTAATGCCTCTTAACGTAACATGTAATATACCTTTCCTCCTACGGAGAAAAAGTATATACTCATAGTCAGAAATTATTATCCTTGAAAAGGCTTATGTCTATGGTACTTATCCCAGAGCTTACTTAACCGGATAACTTTAAGTCCTTGATCTTGATAATACTTTCTTCTATGATTCCCATGCCTACTTAAATAATTCCCAGGATAATGTAAATCATCTAGGTAAACTTTGGATTTGGATTCATCCTTTCTTACCAATCGTCCTAAGAACTGAATTGATTTTTCTTGAGAATCCATACTGGCAGTATTCAACAGATATCTGAGCTTAGGAAAGTTTTTACCTCGAGCAATAATTGTAGTTGATACAAGGATATCTATTTTACCCTCCCTAAAATCCTTCATTATCTGTTGTCTTAATTTAGTAGGAGTATTAACATGCACATAAGCAATATTATGGGTATTATCTAGTCTTTCTTTAAAGAATTCATATAGATTTTCACAATGTGCAATATGCTTACATACTACGAGAGCAGGATATCTACCTTGATTAAGGTTCCATTTCAACCTATCTAATGCCATGGTCCAGGCAATCTTATTATTGGTAATGGAATCATCATATATTTCATTATAGGACATACAATCTGATTCCCAATTACCAAACCAAGGTTTACCTTCTACTGTTTTTACAATTGTCTTTGTTGAATACCCTTTCTTAATCGAGTCCTTAAGTTTAAACTCTGCTAGTACATCGCCAAAGAAACAATGCAAATTCATATTCTTAACTTTATCTTTGGCAAGCTTACTCATATAAATGGTACCAGATAATCCGATTCTAACTCTGGTATTAAATAACCTAGTGATCACATTCTGATATTGCTTACTACCTCCTTGGTCAGCCTCATCAATTAATACCATATCAATCTTAGCAAGTTCATTCTGATAATATCTCATATTACGAGAAATAGATTGAACCATACCGATGGTAAAATTACTCCAGTTTAAAACTTTACCTTGAACAAAGGTAATATCTTCTCCCGGTAGATATTGCTTAAATTCATCTCTAGCTTGATTTAACCAATCGGAGTCATTAGTTATAAGCAAAGTCTTTAATTGCTTCTTATAGGATAAATATAAAGACGACATGATAAGTGTGTTATGAGATATGAATCCATTAGATAGGTAATTATGATACTTAGGTATCTCCATATCATAACATGGGTATTTATCTAAGATTTCTATCTTATCTATTTTATCCCAATAACAATTACTAGAAATATTTAGTAATTCTGTAGCTTTATCATTATTAGAGCCTAAGAATTCTACTAAACAATTAAAAGCAGTTAAAGTTAATCTATTATGATGACTTACCTGTGTACTTATAACTCTACCATAGGTTTTTCTAAACTTACCCTTTTCTTTCCAAGAAAGCTTATCATAAAGTTCTTTAGCAAAATTACTAAAAGGTAGTTTATTACTGTAGTTATTCCGTTGAGAATTGCTAGGGATACATTTTCTTTCAATCCTCATGGGTATTATTTCTAGAAACTCATCATAAAATTCGCTATGAATAATTATTCTATAAGCTATACTCTCTTTACCATTACATGAAGTCTTCTTGGGTTTAAGACAACAAGCTATTCCTAAAGATAATAAGGCTTGTTGTACTCTACGAGCATTTTCAAGATTTACAGTAGTAAAAGATAAGGATCTTCTACCATGAGATGATGAATTATGCCCATTTATATCAAATAAACCTGCTATATAATTCCTTAAGTCATCATAAGAAGCCTGAAGAATCTTATCGGGTATGTACTTTTCATGGGCAGTACCAATTAATTCTGGATATTCCTCTTGAAGCAGTTTAGCAAAATTAGTATCGGATTTAGATATATGAAAACCTTTAAATCTTTTGTGGGGTTTTATTTCTACAGGAGTTTTACAGATTTCATCCATAGTAGCTTTAACTACTTCGGCTACTTCTATATCTTGACCTGATATAGATATGTTTATTTGATTTTTAGAAACTTGATGAATATGACCATCTCCGGATAAAGCTCCCAAAGTATAGCTAAGGTTTTTACCTATGGTATTTTTAGAATGAGTATATTCTAAGGAGATAGGTAAACAATCCCCTTTCTTTAAATCCTTGACATATACCCATTGTAGATTATCTCCATAATAAGTATATAATCTGTGATTTTCATATCCACAGATTAGAGTATAACCCTGAGAAGTAGTTATCTTTACTACCTTAATCTCATTATAAACTCCTGCATTGGGTTTTACTAATACACCTTCTTTAGTAAGGACTTTACCTTTATATCGTATCTTACCTGTTTCAGAAACGATTTTTTCTATAGGTAATAACCCATCCTCAGTATGTATTAAGGTACCCTTACCGGTGCATTTACCTGCATTTACTGTATAATCTAATACCCCAATCTGAAAAGGTGTTTCACCTAGTTTATTAGATAAGATTGCCTTAACAGCTTTCTCTTGTTCGGGTCTTAATTTATACTTACCTATCTGAGTTACAACTTTACTGACTTTTGGTAAAGGTTGTCTCATATCTACTATGATAGGCTTAATTCCAAGTTCAATACATCTTTTATATACTGAAGGAAGTAAGCCTATCTTAAATTGACCAGTCTTGGTTATATACTTTATTTTGCCATCCCAGTTTTGCATACCCCGTTGCCTAGTACGGAGGTAAAAGGCATTGGGGTGTCTGATAGCAAATTCGTTATATAACTTAGTTGCATATTTTAGGGGTATATCTAATTCTGCAACGTTACAATTACGAATTATGATTTTCATATGATTACTGTTACTGATTTACATTTCTTAGGTTCGTCATCGGAATCCTCGTATTCTTTCAGAGCTTTCTTTAAAAGAGAAATGTGATATTCTTCATCAGCAATGAATTTCTGGATAAGATAGGTAACTGGAATATAATCACTTCTCTTTATATACTCTTCTTTTTTATTCAGAGAATCGAATACTTTATAATATTCTTCTAGAGTTTCTTTTTCTGCTTGTAATGATAATCTTAGAGCAGATTCTGCTGAAGTACCAAGATCTATTAGGGGATGTACAGTTAACTGATTATTTCCTGGTATATCCGTATCCATTACATCGGAAGCCTTTAATAAGAAGTCTCCCAGTTTATCATAATGTACCATTTCTACTAATCCGATACCCAGCATCAATCTCCCTATTTCTCCAAATCTAGCCTGATGCTGAGTATACATAAGGATTGAGGTTAATTCTGAATACCGAGTATTTTTATATAAATCATACAAGGGCAAGATTATTTCCTTAGGCCATTTCTGAACTATAGAAATATCGGGGTATTCTACTTTGCTATCGGAATAATCCAAAGCATTTACAGTGGCTTCTGCCATCTCCTCTAAACGATTTTTAAAAGCTTTCATAATTTATTAATTTTTGACCAGAGACTTCCCTCTACTTTAGGTTCCTCTGATTGTGAATGATTCTTATGTTTAAATAGGTATTTATTATACCTTTCGATAGCCTTGTCATTATACATCTGACTAGGTTCAGGTAAACCATTACACCAAGCAAGAGATTCGAATTGAGCATCGATAAATTGGGTGGGATCCCATCCTTTCTCAGATAAGAATTTATCTAGCCTTACAAAGTGTATATACTTATCTGGTTGATTAACAAATGATTCATATATACCAGTAACATCTGCTACCCTTTTTATGAAGTAATCATGGATAGCTTTAGCATTACCAGAATCATCTTCCATTTCCAATGTAGCAGAATATAAATCTGAAATCTTTTCTGACATAGAAGATAATCTGTTTAGGAGGTTATTATAATTACCGTCCATCTTCTTGATACCTAGTTCGATATATTTAATAAAACCTTCCCGGGTATCCAATTGAAAATCTTCACAGAATTGATTACAGAGCTCAGCTATCTTTTTACATACCGCCCAATTTCTTGGTTCTGTTTCTCTTATTTTTCTAACTCCTCTATGCTTTAGTTTTATACGAGTTGCATATATAATATCAGCAACTAAAGCAGCATCTCCCTTAGATGCTAGTAAAATGTTAGAAACTTTCTTAGTTGTCTTATTGTTTGTAATAACTACAACTCTAGTATTTATTGCTTCCTTACGGGCAATAACAAAGAAAGCATCAATCGGAAAATTATATACCTCTAACTGAGATAGGATTTTTTCGAATTGATGCTTAGTTATATGAATAGATGGATCTCTCATACTCTCTTTTTTCTAAGTTTACCGCACTTCTTACATTTTAATAAGATTTGCCAACAATCAGTATATTCAGTTTCACTTACCACCTCCCAATCATGAAGGCATAAATATTTGGCTCTTATAGCTTCTAGTAATTGTTTCATACTTTCTTATTTTAAGTTATATATATTATAATAGGAAATCCTCAATCCAAGGAGTTTCTGAGTTTCAATAAATCTTGATAAGATTGGTACCGAGTATTATATATTAACTTAAGTACTTCTTTACGACCTAGATCGTTACAATCTTTATTTTCAGGCAATTGTATAACCTTGACCTTTTTATAAGCGACCAATTTGAAAGCCAGGTTGATTGAATATTTGATGGCATCAGGGTCCAGAAGTAATATAAATCTATTAACTGGAGATTTGATAAGCTGGTTAACTTGGTAAGCACTGATTGCCTTACCCATGGTGGCAATAGCCCTGTCTCCCATAGTAAGTGCATTGATTGCTCCTTCACAGATAAATATCGAACTATATATGTCGAGGGCATCTTGATTGAAGATAATAAATTCCTTTCCAAGTCCTGTAATATCTTTATTTGGATTATTGTATCTTGGGCCCTGTCCAATAACATTTCTCGCATTGTAATACCTGAGCGTGCCCTTATAATAATATGGTATGATGAGGTACCCAAAAAAAGGTCCCTCAGTGGCAACATATCCGATACCGTGTTTTGATAATTCTTCGATAGTGAACCCACGGCTCGACATGTAACTTCTAATGCTTCTTGCAACTTGTGATGTTCCTTGATTAATGAGTTTAAACCCATCTGGAAGATAGACGGGCTTAGCATCGGATAATTCAATCTTCTCTTCTGAGAAAGCTTTGTCTGTAAAGTTTCCATTATCTAGAAATTTTAAAAGTTCGGCATAAGTATCAAATCCTTCAACATCCATTATTAGTTGAGCAGGATTCATATGATAATTGCATCTAAAACAATTGGTACGGTACATGGAAAGATTAATTCCCATCTTATGTTCCCTATGACAGAATGGGCATACGGGTAATTTCATCCAACCGTGTTTATATTGATAAGCGCCCAAGCTCTTAATGAAATAATTGTAGAGCTTGGTTTTAAATTCATTAGTGATTTTACTCATGGTTAAAAGGGTAATGGGTCATCATATTCGGCATATCTTTTCTTTAGCCTACGTAATTTATCTAGGTCTTCGCATTTCAGTACCATTTGCTCAAATAAAGTAACTACCTGTGACCTAAGTGAAAGTAACTCTTTATGTTCTTCATATGATTCCTTTGAAAGGAAAAGTTCCCATCCTCCCCATTTAGCAGATCTTCCATCTTCAGAGAAGAACTCCCTTAAACTTATATTAACTCCAGTAAGTTTTATATACTTGGGACCCACTGAATATACTTCTGCATATTGTGGAGTACATCTTGAATCTGAAGGTACTAAGTAAACCTTCTGTCCTTTTTGAATTCCTTCTAATCTCTTAATCATAATCTCATATTTTAGGTTTATATATCTCCATTTTTATTGTTATACTTATCTTCATTAGCATCAGGATTCCCTTTCTTCTTGAGAGATTCCTCGAGCTTCTCACCATATATTTCATCGTACTGTTTACGTTGTTCTTTAGTAAACTCTACACATCTTTGCCTTTCAACATCACATTTGAATAATGCTCTACCACTAGGTAAACCATCTCTTTGTACTACTAATTCACAACGAAGTATATCATCTTTTTCTTCTTGTTCAGTAGAGTTAAGACCAACTATTGTATGGGCATTACGAACAATTGCAATAGAACCAGATATATCATTCTCATCATATCTAGTAGTTCTATGTTTCTTACCCTCTCTGGTAATATGGTGAGCAGTCCATACAATATCTAAGTCCATCTCTTCTGCTAGGTTCTGAATATCGATATATACATTCGATATACGGTCGAAATCCTCTTTATCTCTGGCAATTGAAGCAAGCTTTCCTGCATAATCCACCATTAGTACTTTAATATTAATACCCTGGTTTCTTAACTTGATTATAAGTTCCCTTATATAATTGCAATCTGTAATCATTGCAGGAACTCTTTCAACTACTAGTTCAACTCCAAATCTTGCAAGTTTACGAAGATGTTTAGCTTCGAGTTTATCATATTCACCTGAATATAATTCCTTCTTAGTTTTATTGATAGAGGATTGAATAAATCGGTCCATGACTTGTTCTTTACCATTTTCGGTATCTATGTATAAAACTGATTTCTTCATTCTTAAGTATCCTCTTGCCAAGTTTACCATGAAGAAAGTTTTCTTAGCTTTAGGTTTATCGAGAATAACATTTACCGAATGTTCTGGGTAACCTCCAGCATTGGTAATATCATTAAGTTGTCTAAATGGACAAGGTATTACAGATGGTTCTGCTTGACGTTTGAATTGTCTTTCTGTAATATCCCTTATCATAAAGATAGGTTCATCATCTTTCTTAGGTTTTGAGTTTTGAAGTATCTTTTCTATTTTCCTTGAATAGGTTTCGTATTGTTCGAAGTTATCCAAATCAAAAGAATCATTCAAGTTCTTCATCTCTACATAGGTAGAGAATTGATATATTTTTTCTCGAATGTATTCGGAATCATTCAAGGGATTTGAATATAGGTCATCGATTATTTTATGGATATTGGGTATATCATCCTTAGTAACCAGGTCAACGTAATTTTTAGATTCAAGCAATTCTTTTATAACTTCTTTAAGGATATTCTTAGAAGGCATCTTGTTTTTCTTTTTGAAGAACTTAAATATGCCCTCGGCAATTAAAGAATGCTCAATCAGAACTAGGTAACTTGGTTTAATCTTTTTGATTATTAGACCTCCCTCTTTATCCTTTAAGAGATACCTTAGGATTTCTAATTGAAAGCTGGTGTCAAATTCAAACTTGGTATTATCTTTTTTCATATTGCAATATAATTAAGTATAATCATATAGATTTCTATAGTCTCGGTTAGAGTTGTACATATAGACTCTCATCCTAGTACTCACTAATCCTCAGCTTCTAGGTGAACTTTATTAATATATTATTTTATAATTAATTTATTATACTTATATTTGCATATCATTTTAAACATAGACTTATGAAGATAAAGGAAAATGGCAACAACGGGTCAGAGATACATAGGTTGAAGCCTATGCAAGAAAATTATGATAAGGAAACTTTTGATAGGATGTATAAAATCTGTAAACCAGTTATCAGACGTCTTACTAAGCAAATTGATAATAGGAGGTTTAATGTTACACCAGATATCATAAGTTCTTATTTCTGGGATAAGATGTTATTTGTCTTTAATAAATATTATGGTACTTGTGAAGAAGAACATTTAAAAGCAAGGATACTAGCTTCTCTCAGTACCTTTAAGAATCATTTATTAAGAACTGCTTATGGAGAGGGAGCAGAATATCATCAGAATCTTTACCAATTAGAAGATTTATTCGATAATGATAAAGAACTAGAAGATGATACAGAAGAAGAGAAAGCTAAAGGAGAAATGCTTGATATGTTATATAAATATATGAAGAAGAACCTATCTCCCGATGCTTATTTGATCTTCGAGATATTGCTTAGTCCTCCTCCCTATATTAAAGAGAGAATCAAGGATGGTTCTCGTATCACTAACATTTTATTAGTAGAGTTTTTTGATATGCCTAGAACTAAATCTTCGGTAAGATATATCTCAGAACTTAAAGAAGATATAAGATATTGGGAAGAGAAAGCTAAAGAAGACTTACATTACTAACATAAAAAAAGGGAACCCAGTGCATGAGGTTCCCTTTCCAGTGTAACTTATTTCCCAATAAGAATTCCACTTGTGTGTTGGACGAAAGCGATTAGCTGTTCTTTAAATATAAAAGCCCTAATAATTTTAAAAGTTTATATAAAATTATAGTTTAATGATATAAGCTAGTACGAAATAAGGAGGTCTATTCTCATGAGGACTACCTCCTCCGGTTACTTGAGTATCTGCTGTATAACCTGAGTTAGGACTAGTATGATTAGGGAATGGTCGATTATCAGCATTGTCCCCCCATTTTTCTTCTTTAAACGTAATCCTATGACTATGAGGAGGTATTTGGTCTAGAGTAAGAGTTACTAAGGCTTCTCCTCCCATGTTACCAATGGTATTATAATCCTGATTACTTGGATCATACCCTACTACAAATCTACCCAATAGATTAGGTCTACCAGACATACCATCACAGAATGCCCAACCATCTGGAGGAGTAGTACCTGAAAACATAGCGATTAATCCAGTGGGAACTGAAGAAGCCGAGTTTTTAATCATTTCTATAAGCTCATTCTTCAGATTAGTAAGATATTCTTGTAGATTAGTTATACCATTAGTCTGGTCATCTTTACCTCCGAATCCTTCCAGTACATGTTCTACTCTTTGAATAGAATGGGTCATGATCCCATTGTAGGCTGAGTTAAAGGGTAGTGGTTGAGGGAAACAACCTCCATAAGGGATGATTGCATAGTTTTCTGACTCCTTCGTATTAGTATCAGTACCAGAACCATATACTCCAATCAGTACCATGGTATTCTTACTATTTCTGTAGGGTTCACAAGCACCCTCTACCTGAGAATTAAGATAGGTATAATTTAATTTCTCATGTGAAGCAGGATTATTCTTTACTATATCCCAAGAGATTTTGTCTTCTGCTAAGGGATAGTAAGGATTCTGTGATTGTTTATACAGAGTATATAAGCTTTCATAAGATGAAGACCAATATGCTACGAAAGTAATAGGGTTTTCAATTGGTTCTGATACTTCTTGATGAACTGCGAATAAGAAGATATCTGAATTAGCCCCTTGAGCACCTTGGATATTATCTACTACTATCTCTTCATCATCAGAGATGAATATATAACCATCCCTAGAAATACATCCGAAGTTTATCTGAGGTGATTCTCCATCTTCAGAATTCTTTACCATATATCTAGCAGTAATTCTATCTGCTACATCATTCTTGAATACCTTACCATTTTCTGCTTTAGCTTGAACTGATAGCTTATTACCAGATACCTTAACTGAGCCGAATCCACAGAATGGGCCAAGAGCAACAGGGGCAGCAATTGCTTCTGCTGCCTCCTTAGATTTAATCAAACCCTCATATTTAAAGTACGTTTTCATTGTTACTATTGTTTTTAGATTGTTTATAATTCCTAGATTGTTCTGACATATCCTTGAAAGCTTCAGATAAGTTATTGAACTTCAAGGTTACTATAGACCAAAGTATCTTCCAGATACTGTATCTCTTTTCTACTCCGTGTAATGTACATATATGACCATAAATAGAATCCACTTCGAATCCATAACATACTACCAATACGGTTATAGATACTACTAGGGGATCTAACCCATAGGGTTCTCCAATAGCCTTACCAAGAACTGCTCCCATTAATAAGTAACATATATAATCTATTATCTTATTAAAAGTTCTTCTTCCAGCTCTGGATTTTCTAAGGGGTATGCCCTTTAACTTACTAGCATTCATTCCAAACCAGAAGTCGGCAATTATCAATATGAATGCTAATAGGATCATCCATCGAAGGTTATATAACAATTGAAGACACTCTGTAGCAAAAGCTACCGTAAATCCTTTAGATACTATAGATGTAGTGGATGTTTCAGTATACATGTCGTAATATTGACTTATTCCTGTTCCTGAGGTTTCGGGGTTATTCTCCATGCTGTATTTTCGGGTATATTTATTTCGAAAGTTTTACTGCTAATATCATCAGAGTTCCAAACCAATTCATTTGGTTGTACATCAAAAGCTAAAGTAACTTCAAATGTACACCTTACATCGGTTTTGTTAACAGCTTCAAATATATAAGTACCAGGATTAGAAGTTCTAAATTCATAAGGTACTGGATGTGAATCGGTTTGACCCACTAATCTTACATCAGTTATAAAATCCTTATGATTAGAAGAACATATCACAGTGGTATATACTTCTCCTTTTCCTTGCCCACTTAGAGTAGCTCTTTCAGGACTACAACTTATCTTAACTTCAAGATTATAGTCTTTGATTACTAATGTAGCCTTCTTGTCTTTATTACCCTTACCAACAAAGGTATAGGTACCCGCTTTATCTAAAGTAATAATTTCTTCGAATTTATACTCTGCTCCGGTTTCCATAAGTAATACTGAATCATATTCCTCTATTTCGAAAGGCATTACTTGGATAGTAACCGACTTACCTTCAGCAAGTTGATATGATACATTTACCTTCTGGTTATTTGGAGTATTAGCCCAATCCTTTGGAGATATCCAATTAGGATCTGAGGGATTTACTGCTTCGATATAAATATAGGGATCTTCTGGTTTGGTAGAACTATATACTGACCAAGTAGTATAAACTGAAGGATCTCCCTTACATACAGCTTTATAACTTCCCGGTTTATTGCATGAATAAGTAGCACTAGCTTTACCATTACCAGATTTATTCAAGGTAATATCGGTTAACTTAGTATTATCACAATAAATACTAACTCCATAATCTATAAGATTATCGGGATCATCAGAGGGAGTTACTGATAAGTAAAGTTCTTGATTTACAGATCCACTTCCCATCTCTAAAGATAAAGTTTGATATTTTTTAGATAAATGATAAGTGAATTTAGAGATACTGGTATATACGGTAAATATTCCTATACCATCAAAGTTCTCTAAATTATCCTTAGTACAAGCAAACTTATAAACTCCAGTACCAAATGTTTGGAAAGTATCCCCAGATTTATACCTAGTATCATCTTTACCAATCAAGTAACATTCCAAACCTTCCTCATCATAATCATCTTCTATAGTTAGTATGGTTTTAGCTAAACTAGTTACATTACTTAATAGCTTGAATTCTTCTGGAGTACATTTAACCTTGTATTTATTAGGTTCTCTAGTAACAACCAGTGAAACTCTTTTTACTGGGTATTCTACAATCTGGAATTCATAAGTACCTGGCTCTTTAAATTTATAAGTTGAACCAGAAGGCTTAACTTCAGTTTCCCCAACCAATCGTATATTAACTGGAGTCTGTTTACCTTCTTGATAAAGAGTAGCTGTAACTGTAGCCGATACCTCCTTATTAGTTGGTGTAATATGCAGTGTAGTTGGATTAACCGATATATTATAGGATTTGACTACTTCCTTTAATTTTACATGAACTTGGGTAACTTTAGTCGGGTCTCCCACACTTCTAAAATAATAAGTCTGATTACCTATAGTGGCATTAAAAATAGTGCCATTTTCATATTTCTTGTAACCCCAAGTATTACCATCTCCAGATACCTGATACCTTAAGTCGGCATTTTGATAATTACTAGAGACTGTAACCTTAATAGGTACAGAGGTTATATACCCAGGCTGAATAGTGTTTATATTTGGGTCTACAAAATCGGCTGTTATCAGATAATTATCATTTATATTAAAACCATAATCAATAGTAGCTCCTACATGATAAGGCTTAAATCTATCGATTATATTTTCTATAGCTTTTCTGAACTCTATAAATTCTCCCGAGTTATTTGAATAGCCATGTCCAGTTATATGGAAGGTTACATTGATACATTGACTACAACCGTAAATGTTATCAAAGTTAGATTTATCATAATACTGATCTTGGTCAAAGTAAGGATGTGTTTTTAACCAACCATCATAACCTGATTTAGCGGGGTCATCAATGGTACAGTTTAACCCATACATTCGGAATAATATTTCAAAGAACTGAGAAGTACCTCGTATCTTTAGCAGAGATATAGAATACTTGAGTAAATCTCTTATCTGTTTAGTAGTTAAAGCTAAAGCCCCTTTCTTAGGTAAAATCCATTTAGACTTAAGGCTATTTAATTCAGCTTCACTTAACAGACCATTATAATAAGTTTTAAAAGCCCCTTCATCAATATTATTCCACCTTGCAAAAGGTAATTGCCCAAAGCTTTCCCAAAGGTAATTCAAATAAATCTCTGGGCAGGTATCAAAGTCAGTTATTCCTAGTAAACTCTCAATATCTGCGGATATATTATCTTGAAAATAACTTCCACAAATTTCTAGGAACCTTTCTAAGATACCCTTTCCATCTACCTTATAAGTGTCTTGGTCTTTATATTCAAAAGGTAGGAAATCTATAAGTTTCTTAAGGTCTATCATATTAAACAGTTTCGTGAACAGTTAAAGTTAATTGAGAAGATTTCTGGAATACAGGTAAGTTATATCCAGGATCTTCATAATCCATATTAGGTTCTGAGATAGTAATAGAATAACGATATCCCTGTTGATAGCCATTTGCTTGTATGTCCAAAGAGAAAGTGATACCATTATTTTTATCAGTGATGTTTATAGTACTACCTACAGAGCCAGTAGTTTGGAATCCTCCACTTGAAGCTTTTACAGTATATGAATTGCTACCAGTAAAGTTTATAAAATAGGTCATGGACCCATTAGCTTTCTCTAATTTAAACTGACCAAGAAGTAATTCCTTGTTACCATATATGGTAACAGGCCAAGGTTTAATATAGAACTTCTTGATATGTAAGTAATCTACCGTAGATAGGTTATCAATCAAAGCATAAATATCTGAGATTCTTACTTTGCCCCCAATCTCGGAGTTCTCAATAGAATAAGCATTGTATAAGGCATTCAGAACTTGAGCTTGGATTTCGTTGGTCTTATAAGATTTCTTACCGGTTACTTCTACCTCTAAGGTTATATCTACTAATCCTGCAGATTTAACTTGAAGCCAAGTAGTTAAGGGGGCTCTCTGTGATAGTTGGGTATAAACCTTGTTTATCATAGCAGAATTAGCTACTCCACCATTATCAGCACTGATATATACTGTAAGCTTTCTTCCACATTCATAATTTACGGCAGCTTTATTTACTCCATCTATTAGCATAGCTAAATCTACGAAGTCCTGTTTGCTTACAGCTACTCCAAGAGTTTTAACACTCAAGGGTATATGTTCTTTTAACATACCAAAGTTCTCATAACTAGAACCTCCTCCTGCAGCATATTGATTACTAGTGGTAGCCTCAGATATAGAAGCTTTTACTATGGCTGGAGTTTGTACAATAGAACCAGCTGGTACATTACCTTGAATACCCGTGGTGATATAGAAGCTTGCTGATGTTACCTTTTGACCTGCAGAAGGTATAGAACCAAAGGTACCATCTCCAAATACTATTACGGCAACTTGGCTAGCATTGACAGTTACTATAAAATGTTTATCTGAAGGTTTAGAATAAGCAAAGGTATCTACTAAAGTCCAAGTAGTTCCATCGATGGATAATTGCATTGTACCATGCTCATAGTATTTACCATCAGGTAATTTACCTATTGTGATTTCTGGTCTACCTTCGGAAGGTATTACTAATCCTGACAACCCAGACTGATTATATTTCTCATGTTGAATCAGGGGTATTTTACAAGTAGTAACATTAGCATACCAAGTTACATCTCTAGCAGAAAGCCAGGAGTTACCGTTAACATCTGTAAAGAGGGTTTCTTTTGGGATAGTTAACCTAGAAGCAATATTACTACCTGTAAGATCACGAGTTAGGATTACATCTACTGAAGCAGCTACTGCTCCTCTTGGGTGATAGTCCACCAATAAGCCATGCTTTACTACACTATCATAACGCCGAGCCGTAGATAAGAAAGATTCCCTACCCACGTTATCAATGTAATAATGAAGTACTTCAGCAATAGCTGCAAACAAAGACAGGATAATTATCAGAATATTACCCTCGGAATAATCCGTGATAAGAGTCTGACCATTCTTATCCTTGATAGTAGTAAGAGATTCGATCAGCTTAGCTTTAATCTGTTGAAAGGATCTCTGATAAGGGTTTAGCCATTTATTCGTTATCATATTAGTAAGGTTTTAAAATATTTTCAGACCTATCATAACTAATACCCAATACCTGTTGGCTACCAGTTTGATTAATTACATAACCCATCTCAATGAAAAGTTTGGTACCCTCTAACCTCATATTCAGACTTTTAAAAGTAATCCTAGTTTCATAGGTAGAGATGGCTTTCTTTAAGAAATCCTTTACCAAGAAAGCTAAAGCCTGAGTATTAGGTTCTTCTATACATTCCCATAGCCTAGTACCAAAATCTTCTTGCCTGAATCTTTGACCTATATCATACCAAAGGAGAGCAGATAGGTTATTATGAACAAGTTCAATATCCCCATTTACTGGATACCAACCTTTCTCTCCCTTTTCATTCTCAGTAATCCGTATTGGAAACAAAGGGCCAATACCGATAATATTAGTGTATAAGTTATTTGCCATTAGTGTACAAATTTAGAATCCTCATAATCTGTTTTATTAAAAGTAGAAAATGGTTTCGTGACTGGAGTAATAACAGGTCCACTAACTGCAGGTCCCGATTGAATACCAGAGTGGGTATGAGAATTATATTGAGCTTTTAATGATTCTATCTCTGAAACTAATTGGTTTAGTTTCTGGGTTAATTCATTGATATTGATTATACCATCATTATTACCTTGGTTCACTATAACCTTTGAGGCATTCACATAGGCTTGAGCTTTAGAATTTATACTTACTGGGCCTTCGGCGTAAATAGTAGCAGACCCATATAAGTACATCTTGAGTGATCCATCTTTATCATTTAACCAGATTCTATTCCCATTAGGTGTAACTATACCCATAGTATCAGGATCATCCAGGATATCGGGTATTTGGTTTTGAGCCCAACCATGATATTCCCATAGAGGTTTACTAGGATCTCCATATTCAAAGGTAATATATACTATATCACCATTCTTAGGAGCCATCATTTTAAAACCAGACCCAGTAGATCCATGTTGACCCTTTGAATAAGCCCAGAGTACTATTCCTCCCATTACTTCAGGTATAGCCACTTTTATACGATTCATATGATCAGGGTCTGTGTTATTAACTACCATGGCCCTGTACACTGAATAGTATCTTCCCAAGGATTCTAATCCTTGTTCAGTTATTGTTTTTGCTGATTCATAAGCCATATTATTCAGTTTTAGAAAAGTCTTGGTTCATCTGTTTAATAATGTAATCTATATTGAAATTATACTTTCGATATACATCCTTAGTAGCTTCTACCTTTTTACGTTTAACATTAGTAATGGTAACTACATCTCCTCCATCTTTACCTGTAGATTGGTATACAGTTCTTTCTACTTCTAGGATGCCATCATTACCTTTGGTAGGAGTATTAGCATTCTGTTCCCTATAGATAATCATATCTTGAACAAACTTTCTTTGTTCTTCGGTATTACCATCCAAGGCTTTGAAGGCTTCATATTCTGCCTTAGTAGCATTTATGGTAAAATCAGAAGAATGAGCATCTCCAGCTTTATTTTTACCTACATCAGTGGTTCCTTGACTTCGGGCATTATTAGATACTACATCTTGAGTATTAATATTACCAGCAGCAACTTGAAAGCCAGCGGTTCCATTATTCCTAACTAATTCTAAGTCAGTAATATATCCTGTACCAGCATCCATTCTATGAGTACATTTCTTTATATACCAATAACCTGACCACCTTTTACCAACGTTCAAAAGTTGAAGTACCATTGAGGTTTTTAATGAAGGTCTTCCTACTACTTGCATTTGACAGATTAGTTTTTTCTCGGTTATCTTTAAACCTCCATTAGCATTTATCCTCATTGCTCTTTCTCTATTGCCTACTCCTCCAGTTCTATCATATAAGTTAGTAAGAGTTTTCCAAGCGGGTACCTTCAAAAGCTGTTTTACTTTTTTGAATACCTTTACTCTGCTTCGATAATATCCATGATTATCTCCCGGGCCTCTACCAGCTTGGACTGGATTATAAGTTTGAGGATAATAGGATTCTTCATGAAGAGTTAAAGGATAGACAATGATATTTGGATCTTCTTGCATTTTAGCTAGCCCCTCCTGAGTTTTCCTTTTCTCTGCATTCAGTTCAGTCATACTATTCACACGACTAGAAGACTTTAATTCCCCAGAAGAATATGAACGAGGATCTTCCCAAACTTCAGTCCATACCTCAGTGTATTTATTTTTGAATACAAAATTTAAACCCTGGTATACTTGTTTCATTGCAGAAGTAAGGTCCATTCCTCCCGCTACTAGTGCATCAATAGAAGATTTTATATTAGTTAGTTCTCCTTTAGTATAAGCTTCCTCTAGCATTTGAGAAGTAGCATCCCTTAATTCTGTATCGGACATAGACTCTAATCCACCACCTGCATCTAAATAACCAGTACCCTTAGCATCATATTCTTTCTTAGCAGATTCAGTCTTTAGTCTTTGAGCTTGTTTTTTAGAAGCCAATTCTTCATCTAAGGATTTCAATCTATCTTCTTTCCATTTCTCTACCTTACTATCAACATGGGGTTTTAAAACTTCGGGGGATCTATGAAATAATTCTGGGTTTTGCACATTTACTATAGATAGGGCATCTAACTGTAGTGGGTCATGTAGAATCTCATTCTGTTGGTCATCGATGTAACTTACCTGGATTTGTATTTGCTTATCCTCAGGTTTTATAGTATTACCCACTTGCATCATCTTCTGCTTAGTAGATCTTTGAGTAGTAAAAGATACTCTTAATACTTCTCCGTTTTCAGCTTGGAATATGTAGGTATGATGAGGAGGTTGTTGAAACTTACGGTTATGTATGTAAATTACCCCATCTCTACTATCTACATACCAAGGCCCATTACCATAGGCAGCCATTTTAGCTTCTAGTTGAACTAGAACATTATTACCTATTGTACCTAAGTTAGAATTAAGTACTTCAGCTAAATCATCTGGCATACCAACTTGACCTATGCCACTAAATTGATTAGCATACAGAATGGTACCCTGTACTTCGGGAGTAACTTCTGTTGGTACCTGTATAGCTTCATAAGCTTGATTACTTATTATATTTGCCATTACTCAAACCTTTCTATTATTACTCCAACATTTAATCCGCATCCTGAATCCAAGAATTTAACCATACTATCATCGGTATCCTCAGTAGGTTTATGAGAGGGCATAAACCTAAGATGATTCGTGCCATCAATACATTTGATAGTTATATGGGTACCTGTAGAATCAAAGATACAATCGAAATCTCTTACTTTGATATTTATAGCGGGGCTTGATACAAATGTACCATCACTAAAAATATATCCCCACTGTAAAAAGATATCTCTATTTTCCTGTAAAGCTTCTACATCTACAGTATCTGGATTACCAGTATCAATAGTTATTGTAGCTAAGTTTTCTTTTTCTTCATCATATACATATGACCAGCTACTTATATATGCTCCTAAAGGTATACCAGTAAGAGGATTCATAACTGGTATACCTTGATTATCAAAAATGGCCAGGTAAGGAGTACCTGTGCCTTTATATAATATGGGATTATTTGCTTTAACTTCCATAAGCCGGTATCATTAATACCATTCCACCTTTTAATTCAGTGAACGGATTTATTATGTTATTATACTCAGCAATAATATACCATTTACCAGAATCCCCATAATACCTATAAGCGATATTCTGTAAAGTTTCCCCCTCTTTCAGGGTATGTTGAAAATCGTTAGGAGAAGAGGGTATAAGTAAAGGATAAGATTCTAAAGAATAATCCCCATCTCCATAATTCAGAGTAAATCCATTATCGTATGGACTTGCTCCAACTAAATAAGAAGTTATATCCATGGTTACTTGATTTTATCGGTTGTAAAAATACCCACAGTCTTTTCTGCAGCTTTACTTTTAACAATATCCTCATAAGATAAACTATACGAGCTTACTCGTTTGAATATTAATTCTTGAGTAGCAGTAGCAGGATACAGATTTAGATCTTCTCTTATATCTACTGAGCCTCTCATACGTTGTCTAGAAGCATTTCTAAAATTAGAAAGAGAATATGTGGCAGAAGTAAGTATATAATAATGACCTTCAAAAGTATCAGAATTTCCCCACTGAATCTGTAAGATTGGAGGAGCTGCTTGATAAGCATTGGATTTACTCCAGGATTCTAATAACCTACATTTAGTTAATACTTCAGCAGGATTATCCGGATCATCACAGTACCAAGATACATTGAATTGTACAATATCTTCTGAACCAGTATAATGATACATAGGAGTATTTCTACCCATAGACTTAATGGTAGCCCAAGTTGTTTCTCCTCTAAAGTCAAAGCTCAGAGGTCTATTCTGTAAAACAATATATTGGTATGGGCTAACATTAGTATTATATATGATTACCTGATTCAGTTTTCTTATATCTTGGCTTACTCCATAAAGTTTATGGTTTTCTACTACAGTCCTACCTTGAGCAGGATCATCTCTGTCAATCTTAAGATTTCCATGCTGAAGTTGTAATCTCCTAATGCTTTGAAGAGAACTGTTAAGTACTGGGTTCTTAGAAGATCTTTCTCTTTCTCCCAAAGCTCCATTAGGATTAAACAATTTACCTCTGGGAGCAGTATCCTTAGGTAAACCTGAAGTTAATCGATTAAGGTGTATCTTAGCTCTCCATAATTTATTTATGGGACCGGTAAGTACTCCAGCAGTATCTTGGGTAAGATTATTAACCTTACCTGCTAGTTTTCCTAATATTCTTGCCATAATTTAAGGTATTAATCCAATTTGAGTAGCATAATTAACTCCTAAAGTTTCACCTGGAGCTACAGAACCAACAGGAGCTCCATCAATAGTAATGTTAACAGTACCATTAGGTTTATCATTCAATAAAGCTGCTCTGATAGCTCTTGCCATTTTCTCGGTCAAATATTCATCACTAGTTAGAGTTTCCTTTGATAGATTAGAATCGGTGTTCTTATTTAAGGAATCTATTAACCTGGGTAAGTAATCTGCTACAAGAGGTAATGCTATACCAATAGCCATCCCCCAAGGACCTCCCAAGAATCCAGCTACCCTACCAAGTAACCCTTTCATACCTAACCTAGCTACTGCCGGACCTGCAGGAGGTGTAGGTGGTTTAGTAGTACCTCCTCCAAGACCTCCCAATGTTGGGCCAGGTATTCCAAACTTCCTAATACGTTTACCATCAGGCCCATACCAACCTCCTCTGGGTCCAGCAGTCCAACCGAAAGCCATTGCCTTTTGAAGGTAATATTGTTCCCTCATAATCTGAGTGATATGTATTAATCGGGTCTCCAATACTGCAGCTGCAGCTGCAGACTTACTAACTCCATTTGCTGTAGCCTGAGATTGGGTATTGGTTTGTTGCATGTAAGTAGAAAGCATTCTGCCAGTAGCAGCTAGGTACCTATAGCCATTTACTACTAAAGCCGTAATTGAACCCCAAGCTAATGCTTTAACTACTATCTGACCTCCTATAGTACCAGCTATTCCTTGTACCCATTGAGATATCTTAGTGAATACAGTTAATATAGGATTAAAGACGTCGGCTAAAGTTGACCCTATATTTACTACTAAGTTTTCAAAGTTAGATTTGAAAGCTTCAATGATACCTTGTGGAGTCTTTAATCTTTCCTCAGTAACCTGTTCTACTATGCCCGAGTTCTTATCATATTGTTCTAAGATCTTAGTCATCTTATCAGAACCAGCCATCATATTTCGAATCTGATTAGAGATATCACGAGTACCTCGAACTCCGAAGATATTATAGAAAGCTTTAGTTCTTTCCAGAAGGGGTTTATTCATAAGAGCTTCTCCAAACTTACGATATACCTTATCTAATCGAATAAGATTACCTTCAGCATCAAAGAAATCTTGTGGACTTAAACCTAAACTAGTTAATGCACTAAACCCTTTCTTTTTCTGGTTGGCTAAAGAAAGTTGCAAATAACGAATCATATTTGCTAATGCAGTACCAGCTGATGAACCCTGAATACCCATATCTCCCAATACACCAATAGCCGCAGCAGTCTGTCTTAAGTCATATCCTGCATTAGCCATATCAGCTCCAGCATAAGTAATAGCTTGAGCCAAATCGGTAAGAGACATATTAGCGTTAGTTACAGCCGTATATAAATCATCTGTAACCTTAGTAGCTTGTTGAGAAGGTATAATATACATTGACATGATATTAGTCATCAAGTCAGCTACACCTCCTTTACCTCCAAAGGATTGACCAAGGATAGATGCTAACTTAGCAGCAGGCCCAGTCATATCTTTTATCTGTTCTACTGTATTACCTGCCATTGCTAAATATTTTTGACCGGAAGCAATATCTGCAGCAGTCAAGGGAGTAACTGCATTGACTGCTTGAGCTAATTGCATCATTTCTGTTTGTTGCTCAGCTGTAGCTCCTGCAATCTTTGAGGCCATAAATATAGTATCTTGGACCTTAGCAGAATACTGATAAGCTTCTGCCATGCCTCCAAGGAATTTCATACTGTTTTGTACAGCATTACCTGCACTCATTTGAATAGCCCTGTTCCAGTCATTCATATCATTCATCATATTGTTGAATGATTGTGAAATTTTACCGGTTTCAGAGCTAAACTTATCTCGGAGTACCATTGATACTCCGACTTCTACTAAACTTTTTGTATCTCCTATCATGTTGACATTTTCTTCTTCATTTGTTTATAATAATTCTCAGCTATGAGTAGGAATTTCTTTCTTTTACGAACGGGTAGACACAAAAAGGTGAGATAGTCTAAGACTATCTCAGCCCGAGTAATGTATATGTAATCTTCCTCTAAATTATATCTCCCGTCAAGTAGAAAAAATCTGGAGCAGCCATGATTGGGTAATCAATAGTTTGCCCAGTTTCCGGATTCTCAATTTGAGTATACCCATGGAAGATTGGGTCTACTGTATTTACCAACCGATGAATTTCTGCCATATCCCTTGATGAGAATAGAGAGAAGTTTTCTACTTTCTCAAATTTATCATCCACCTTTAACTTAAGGTTACGAAGAAGAAGAGTAGAGTGTCGAGTAAGTTTACTTGGTGAAAGCTGAACCATCTGAGACTCTTTTTCTCCATCCATCAATTCGAATTGGATTACCTTACCTGAGTTCAATTCCTCTGTATATTGCATAAGAGTAAATCCATCTTCTCCTTTTCTTCCCGGGTAGTAAGGAATGGCATTGGGTTTTTCTTCCATTTCTTGTTCTATAGGAAGTACTGCATAATCGAAAAGAAATTCTCTCAAGTCCTGAGAGTAAGTTACAGAATCCTTGTTATCCCATTTATAAGTAAATTCTACTTCCTCTCCCAAAGAGAAGATTCGAGAATTAAATAGGATACAGTATCTATCCAGCAAAGGTAACTTAAGAGCATCCTCTATGGTTAATCTACCTGACTTAGTAGCATTCGTTTTAACTACTATTGCTGAAATATACTTGGTAAGATTCATAAGATTCTTTGAATCTACCGGGTTGGTGATAATTTCTTCATCTTCACCATTCTGCTCTCTGATTTCAAAAAGTCTACCAGAAGGAACAGTGAATACTAAGGTTCTTAGTGTCATATCCATTTTATCTAATTTTTAAAAGTTCATAATTTCATAGTAGCGGTAAGTATCAACAAGAAAGGGGTGAAACTCCTTATCTAGGAATCCCACCCCTCCACCTAAAACTCTAGTAAGAAAATGACTAAAATGACTAAGAGAGTTAATACTTATCGCAAGTACCGACAGAAAATTCGATATTTTCTATTGTGTTTTCTGAAGCCATACGATCTAAGTCAAGGCCAGTTACTTTACAAGGCCAAACTTCTTCAAGCAGCCAAGTATTTAGGACAGATACTCCATCTTCTGCAAGTTCATTTACAATAGCAGTTTCCCAATATTCACTAGGAACTAATCCACCTCCAGCTATCATATCCTGGCAGGAATATAGCCAATCTTGAAGCCAGGTATCTGAACCGGCAGTAGTTAAAAGTTTCTCTACTACCAGATTACCTACGGTAACTCTACCAGCAGTTTTTACATCCCTGTTTACATCTCCATGAGCAACCTGGTCAATCTCAATATCCGGAAGTTGGCAAGTCTGGAATAGATACGTATTGATAGGATGTTTTGGGAAAGAGATGCTCCATAGGAATTTCTTTCTAGGATTCTTTACTTTTGCTCCCATGTTTTATGATTTTAATGTTATTCGTTTTCTGAAATATTAACTGATTTAGAAGCTGCATCGATTACAATGTTAATTGTAATTTCTTGCATAGGAACAATATCCTTATACTTCAGAATTACTTTATATTTACCCTGACGGACATCAGCTTCATTATTTACGGAGAGTTCTGAATAAGAGCCAGCATCTTGGTCACCCATCCATATATACTCTGACATAGCATTTTCATCTACCAGATTATCCAGGATTGGTTTTACCTCAAGATAAATATTCTTCCAAGTACCCCAGATATTGGGCTCTTCCAAATACTTATTCAATATAGGACGAAGAGTCTTCTTCAAGTACAAATTCAACCTTACAATTGAAAGGAATCTTTCTGAATCTTGTTTTACTTGAGAAGAGAAGCAATGCCATAACATGGTTTGTTTACCAGAAGACGGAGTATCTTTGATTACAATCATGTTGGCATACATCTGAGCCAATTCGTTTAGTTCATTATAACGAGAATCACTACCATAGTTAGGACTTACTGGGCCCTGACCATCATAGATTACTCCACGATTCATACCGGCAAATGACTTCCAAGGTCCATAGTTAGAAGCAGAAGTATCACCCAAACCGAAGATAGTACCCAATACATCTGAATTAGTAAGTAATCCGAATTCATTGTAGTACTTGATACCACCTGCAAAATAGGCCGCATACCTAGAGTTACCGATACTACCCAAACAGTTATTAATCCAAGTGATAATGCTCTGCTTATTTCTAGGCTGAGTTCCCTCAGAATAATGGGTAGTATATTTAGGTACTTCGATGTAATAGGTATATTCTTGCAATTCAGCACACATATCTTTAGCAGCCTTATGTACTTTTAAAACATCTTGATCTGTTTTCAGATGTTGATGAATATGAGAACAAGCTAACTGATAAACATCTGTATAATCCTTTACCAAATCCAAAGAAGCAATCCATTCATCTGCAGTAGGGTCAGCACCAGCAGTACCCAGTGTACCATTGAACATAGTCTCAGTACTAGTGGCTTCTTTACCTCCAACTTGGATAGTTAGTGGATTCTCAGTTTGGTCAATTGAAGTCTGAAGCCAAGCTACCAGATTTTCGAAAGACTTAATCTTATCGGTAGTGGTTACCATCTTAGGTTCCAGGTATGCAGAATTACTAGCAAAGTTGCTTAAAGCCAGGTAATCTACAGAAGTTTTATTCTGAGCATCCTTAGTTTTATAAGTAATTACCGGACCTGATTCCAGGATAGAACCATTGGCATCATATATGTTATAAAAGATGGTATTCACTGATTTAGAAAAACCTACTTTAAAGGTTTCTCCAGAACCAATAGGATCACCATATCCTTTAGTTACCAAACCAAAGCTTACATTAATACCTCCAGAAGTAAATTTCATTACTTCAGAAGCTTGAACTTCTCCAGGTATAGCAGAAGCTAATTCAATCTCATCTTCTTCTAATACTCTAGAGTCTTCTGCTTTAGTAATGGTACCCTTTTTAGCACCTGCTCCCAATACACGAATAATTCTTAGCTTAGAACCTCCTACTAAAGCTTTCTCTATGTTAGATACAGAACCATCAGGTACAATCTCTTTACCAAATATTCTTTGGAATTGAGAGAAAGAAGTGATTAATTCTGAAGGATCATCATAGGGACCTTTTTCAGTTCTAGCCAAGAAACATGATACTCCTAAAAGAGGAGTAGTCTGTTGAACATTGTTGTTCTCGAATTTAAAAACAACGCTTGGTGATTTTGACATATCCTTGTGTTTTATAGGTTATACATTAATTTAATTAATACCAGTAAGTATCGTTACCTTACTGGTATTATTAGAAAATTAATCTTCTTTATTCTTAAATAAACCTCCGATAGCCTTAATCACATCATAGAAACCACATCCTGATAAACCAGCAGCTAATCCATAAATTAATACCTGATAGAATGGGTAGTTTTCCAATAATGGTGTAAGTTGTAATCCCCAAGCTATAAGACATACAAGAATACCTACTAAGGCAGATATACCAATCTTAGCAAGTTTGTTGTCTTTGATAGCTGGGATTACCTTTAGTATCTGAGTAACCAAAGATGATACCAAAGTTACTATACCCGTAAAGGTACCCAAATCAATTACGAACTCTGAACCTTCAGCTGGTTCAACTTCTGCAGCAAACAATGACACTGGCAAAATAAAAGCCATGAGTGCCATCAGCATAAACACTAACTTTTTCATTTTAGTAAATTTTTGAGTTAAACATGTATATTGAGATTTAGCATCTCCTCGTCCTTTTGGTATTCTGGTCCTAGTAAAAGACTTATATCTTTTATAGGTATTAGATCCCCCATTTCTACCAGTTTTTCTGGTATAATACCATCCTTACATACATATTGGTATACCTTTTCCAATAATCCATGGGATTCATTGGGATAGTCATAGAAATTACCAATCTCTATAAACAGATTCCCAGTAGGAGCTATCCTACCTTTATCCCATTCTTCTAAATCATTGAAGTAAGGTCTTATATATCCCCTAGTGGGTAATGCTTCATGAAGAATAGAGTGAAGTAATCTCATATCATTCTGAGTAGTTGCTACCAGATGAATATCGATAGTGATATCCTTGGTTTCATACGGGAACTCTGACATCTGATAATTGCCTGCCTCTAATTTATCTCCAATTATATATTTCTCTACTCCAATATCTCCAGGATAATAAGCAGTGCTTTCTATAGTTATCCTGGGACATGTTTTAGGACCTCTTACCTGGTTATTACCTATACCAAATAAGTAAATGAACTTATCTATTGCTTCCTTATCTTCTTGGAATCTCTTTTCATTCTCTTGTGATAAAGGTAAATAATCCTCAGGATTAAGTCCCATCTTCTTTTCTAAGAGAACCTTCAATAGGCATATATAGAAGGTTCTCTCTACTATCTCTTGTGAATTTACCATAATTTCCTCCTATCTTACTTTCATAACATAAGCCAATACATAGTATGGTGGTCTATTCTCATGAGGTTGATTACCACCAGTTGAACCAGTTTGAGCTCCCAGATCGTAGAATGGGTGTGTTCGATTATCAGCATTGTCCCCCCATTTGCGAGTTTCTATACGAATCCTATCATATGAATGAGTATGGCTTGGCATCTCATTTACAGTTAATTGATGTCTCTTTTCTCCTCCTGTATTACCAATACTACTGTAATCTGGATCATTAGGATCCACTCCAACTACAAATCTACCTCTTAAGTCTGGAACACTTATATAACCAGCTTTAGTAGAAGCAGTATTATACTTATCTCCAATAGCTTTATATAATTCTGGGTATTCTGCTATACTTACCTGACTTCCATCACAAAGTACATAACCTTCAGGAACTCCAGAACCAGACCATAATTGGATAAGACCAATATCCCCTCCATCAGTGTTCTCTTTTCTATGAATAAGCTTTACTTCTTTAGTAGAACCATCCACAGCTTCTACAGTTAATACCTGAATAATATCTTTATCTGCAGTATTCTTTTCTTCCGGTGTTACTGTTATAACAGTTCTACCAGAACCTTGATTCTTACTTATAGTGAATACCATTATCTTCTGTATTTCCTTATTTCTTTACGAAGTTCTCTTACTATAGTTTCCTTCAGAACCTTCTTACCACCTACTTGTTCGAAAGCTGGTGCCCATAGAGGTCTTGGTGGTAATTTACCACCTCTAGAACCATATTCCAACATGATAGCTACTTGGTTCAGTGTTCTTTTACTAGTCCTATTATCCTTTCGGGTTTTCTTAAGATTAGTAGGTATACCTACGTAAGTTCGATTCTTCTGTTTTACTATTTGTACTGATCTCAAATACTGACCCGTATAATTCAAAAGGGTATGCTCTCCGTATCGTTTAATGGTATTAGCCGAGTGAGGATCCCAATGAGTTCCTCTTGGAGGAGTACCCGTTCTTAGGCATTTTTTCACAAGTCTGAGAAGTTGATTGCCGAATTTCTCAGTAGCTCTATCATAGGCATTTCTCATGATAGATGGAGTTTCGGCAATCAACTTCTCAGCTCTAGCCTGTTCTTTTGGGTCAGTATATATCTGTAAGTCTCCCAAGGGAGTACTTATAGTTATATTTACTGACTTACTTGCCATCTGGATTTTCCTTCGGTTTATTCAAGCCAAGTGAATCCATCATAAGGTTTATGGCTTGCTGTTGTGATTGTAATACTGATACTACATCCTTCCTGAATGAAGCGAATTCTTCGTTGAATTGACTACCATTAGTTGGCTCCTTGTTTTCAAACATAGCAAGGATATTATCGCATTCCTTTATTATGTTCTCGTATTTACCTACATTATTAATAATACCAAGAGCCTGTGACCTTTGCAATGATACTTCGTTTACAATATTACTTCCAATTAGAGTGTAGTACACATTGTTATAAATACCCTCATTCCCATCCGAAGGTAAATATACGGTTACTGTACCAATGGAATCTTGAAGAACAATTTCTATAAGATTAGAAAAGCCATCACCATTTTCATTAGCTCTGGGTTTACTTTCTCCTACCTTTACTACTTTAGCTCGGTCAAAGATTGGGTACATTGATCTTCTGTCTCTTTCTAGAGTAAAGACTAAATCTCCTCTTTGTAATGATTTAAATTTCATTTCTTCCATACTGCATTCATTTTTATTGATTAGACTTAATCCCATTTGAACCATACTGGGATTCTGTTTCATAAATTCTACTAGGTTCAAGAAATTATAGTATCCATAGATATCTATCAGTCTTTGTGCTTCATCGGCTACTCTCTTTGCTACCTCTAAATTAGGAGCCGGTAGTTGCATTTGGAGAGTAAAGGTTTGTAGTTTATTATCCTCTTCCATATTTCTTACTAGATTAAAACGAAAAAAGGGAAATACCCGCTACAGGTACCTCCCTTTTCCCTAATCAACTTTAATAGAAATTATGCAGTTTTATTACCCAAAGCCTGTACTACCGAGTTAATAATGTTTTGATCTCTCTGAGCATCAACTACTCGATTATTACAACATTCATCACTATAACGATTACGATCCGCAACCACTACAGTACCTTCACCAGATTTAACTTCCATAATGATTTAGTTTTAAAGTTGATTTAGTTTTAAAGTTTTAAATTTATCTATCAATAAATGTACTAGTGTTGTGTTTAGGATTAAATTGTCTAGGTGGGCCAAGAAACATCCCAATGATAGGTATTATTCCCCTCTTTAATCCTAAAGTTACCAATTGATAACCATAAACCTCTTACAGAATTATAGGCCCATACATAAACATTATCTCCAATCCCTCTATCCTCAGTAGTATTTTGAAGAGAATTCACAGTTATTTTACCTTCTACTGAGTCTACTATAATACCCTCACGTATTAAGCTCATATCATAAGAAAAGTCAGAAGTATGAGGGGTATTAGCCGTATCAAATAATCCCCACGTATCTTCATCATGACCATTTGAAATATTTAAACTTAATTCCAATCTGAAATTATCTATTTTTTTAGCTTCTTGAACTATTGTCAGAGTACAAGTTTTATTGGATTCTCCCTGAGTAATGGTAATAATTCCTGTTCTAGATGAACTAAGGTTATTAGTGGCTACCTTATATGATGTAACCCCAGCACCTGAATTAGATATAGTAATCCAATCCACATTAGAAGATAAAGTCCAATTAAGGAATTGATTACCATTCTTCCTAGAATATATTCTTACGGGTCTATAATAGTTTGAGCCTGAGCTTGGCCAACCAGAATAAGTAAGAGAAGTACTCAAAGGATCCCCCGAGTTTTCCCTAATACCAAACTCATAAATTGAAGCACTCTGTTGTACAGTTTGTACTAACTCTCTATCTAAGCCATTAGGTTGATTAGCTCTGATTGTAAGAGTTCTGCTTGCAGGCTTTGAATGCTCAGGTAGGGTAATAGTTACTTTAAAGTAATAACCACTCACATTAGTAATAGTTTCGGTTACTCCGGATGGCAAAATAAGAGTAGGTTTAATAGCTTCGGTAGAACTTAAAGAACCGTTAACATATCTAGACCTATAACTTTTTATATAAAAAGAAATATTACCTCCTTTACCTTCAACAGTACCAATGGATAAAGTACTAGTTTTATACCCACTATTCTGTTGGGTACTGTGCTCAAATACCATACCACTACTAGGATAAGTTACCTCAGCCGAATTCTGTGTAATGGTTAAATATACAGGAGTTGCCGTATCATAAGTAAACTTAATCTTAAAAGTTCTAGGTGATGAGTTAGGGTTTGGTGCTACACTAATATTACATCCACTAGAAGTTTTACCATAGATGGTAATATCAGATGAAGTTCCCTCAACTACTTCAGCTGAAGTATAATGAGTTCTAATGTTTTCTACATAAGTTCCGTTTATATATTTATCATAATTGGCATTTACTGTCAATTTAAAATCTGAACCAGTTCCAGGTACATTTTTAGTAGTTGGGTCTATAGATAGGTGATCTACATAAGTTACTTGACCTCCTTCCTGAGAAATTGAGATAGTCTGGTCTGTAGCAGTTGGGAAATCGAAAGTAACCGTAAAATTTCTAGCAGAACCACTATTACTTGGGATAGAAATACTATTACCACTAATAGAAGCCGGACTAGAAACTCTTACGGTAGCAGTTTCTGATTCTGTATAACTACTACCTTGACCATTCCAAGTATAAGTTCTACTTGCACTCTTAGCAGTTACATTAGATTGACCTCCACTGTAACTGAAAGAAGTTTTATCTACTCTACAGTTATAACTCCATGAAGAATAAACTTTTCTACCTGCTGCCTGGGTAAATGTTGCCTGTAGGGTTTTACCCGAATACTTCTGAGTCCAAGTTACAGTGGTTGATTTACTATTAGTAGATGTATTGTTGGGTACTATTCTACCTTTATTACCGTCGTAATCTGTAGTATACCAAGAACCTTCCGAAGTTTTAGTGACATCCTTCGCCAAACTTTGAGAGATAGTAGTATTAACACCGTTTACTTGCTTAACTCGATTAGAAGCATATGAACCAAAGGGGTATGTACCTCCAGTAGCTGGAGCATTAAAAGAAGGATTACCATTCGGATCCCACTGGAATGTATAAATCCATTGCTCGGCATTGATATCCTCTAACTTGACACATTCATTGTTACCATAGCTAGCAGCATTACTAATTACAATAACCTTGTCAACATTGGAGTCTTTACCATTATTGAGTGCTAACAACTCAGCCTTGGTAGGGCACTCATTAGAGGTCTTACCAAGGCCGGTCTTATTCAGAATAGCACTCCAAGTTGCTATTTCTGCCATATTACTTATTGTTTAATTGTTTCTTAAAGTCTTCGAATTCTTTTCTCAATAACTTAACTCCTTCGAGAGCCATGACACTGAGCATTTCATATTCTACTACTTTTACTTTTACATATTCCTGACCATCTTCTCCGACGAAAGTTTCGAATCTAGATTGGTTAGGTACTTGAGAAGCAGGTATAGTATTCTCTGATACCAACAGGGGTTCAATTTCCTCTAAGCTCTGAGCAATAGTTCCCACTTGGTATTTACCATTCATCTTGAAGTGAACTGTAGGTATATTACAGATTTGGTCCAGAGTATGGTTCAAATTCTCTACTTGAGATTTTAATCTACCATCTGATTCCTTCCAGAAACCAGAAGCTGCAGTAGTTTTAGCAAATACTACTTGGTCTGTAGTAGCCAATCCTAATTGAGCTCTAGTTACATTATGAGGATTATCCCTTCTGTTTGCATGGGTACTTAAGTCGGTCTGAGCTTTTGTACCTGCAGCCTTAGCTGCTGCAATAGCAGCAGCCTGAGCAGTAGATACTGGCATATCTGCTGGAGCTAAGTTCTGTACATTACCTAAACCTATCTGAGCTTGGGTTACATGGTGAGGGTTACTCTTATTGCCAATATGAGCATCTAAGCTTTCCTTGATTACTTTGTCAGAATCCTGGATTAATTTCTCTAATGCAGTTTTAGCAGCATCAGTATAAGCCTTAGCTTCATTCAAAGCATTGGTAATATCTCCATTCAGACCAGAGTTAAGTTTATTGAACATCTCCCGAGTCAATACTCCAGCTCGATTAGCATTAGCAGCTAAAATTTCTAATGTCTGTGTAGTAGCTTCACCATATACTCCATCAGCTTTAGTAGATTTACTAATCTGTACCCAAACTTTATCCGTATTCTGAACTACTCCTTTACCAGAAATTATAATAGTACCCGGGATAGAATCAAACAGTTTCTTATCTGCTGCAGTTTGTACACCGGCTAAGTCTTTGGTAGCAGCTGGGATAGGTTGATTATGAGTATTTACAGTTAGAGTATTACTAAAATCTGAACAATCGAAATTTAATCTAACTTCAGTAGCATTTCTAGTCCAAGTTCCGTCATCCTTAATATGAGAATAAAACTTTAGATTATCATTCAGAGATTTTCTCCAATCAGCTAAAGCTTTACCCTTACCTCCATCATAAGCAGTACCAGTAACTTCTCCAAGTATCAGTGAAGAAGTATTACTATCTACAAACTGAGTACCTGACCAACGGAATTGATAAGAGGGTTCATCCTGGGTAATATTCAAATATATCTTACCTGATTCTCCAGTAATAGGATTAGCATGATCTGGGTCAGAATATAATTTAATGTTGCTCAGCTTTCCAGTTTCACTGATATCATAAGTAGCATAAGCTTCGATAACATCATCAACATAAGAAGGCAATTGACTAGAGGGTACTAATCCATTACCATCCAAAGATGCAAATCCATTAGCCTTACCCTTAGTTGCTACGAAATCATCATGCTTCTTTTCTAAGTTATTGATATTAGTTTGTAACTTATTCTCAAGAGCAGTATCTGCAGCAGCTCTGGCTTTTTCTTCTTCCTGAATCTTTTGCATCTGAACCTGGTCGTATTCAGCACGAGCATCTGCCTCTTCTTTGATAGCTTGAGTAAATTTGGTGTCTAATGCCTGGTCAGCTGCTTTTCTATCCTCGATTTCTTGAGCAAGGGAAGCTTCGGAAGAATTCTTCAAGGCTTCAATGGCATCTTTTCTGTCTTGGATTTCCTTAGCAATCTGCTGGGGTAAAGTTTCATCCAACTTAACCTTATCAGCAGCAGTCATAGTACCAGCTTTAGTAATTGAAGCTACTGGTAAATCAAAAGTAGTATTATCATCTTTATATATTCCTTCGTTTACAGTTTTTCTGTTTACTGATACTGTAACTTTATTAGCATTTGAAGTTGCTCCTTCTCCAACTACTACAGTCTGAGGAATAGAATCAAACAGTTTCTTATCTGCTGCAGTTTGTACACCGGCTTTCTCAGCAGTAGAAGCGGGGATATCTACAGTAAAATTATTAGATTTCTGTATACCTTCATCGGAGTTATATGTACTTCTACTTATGTTAGTAGTAACCACACTAGCCTTAGGTGTATAACTAGCTCCCGTGATATAATCATTAGGCATAGAATTCCCTCTCTTCTTATCAGCTGCTGACTGAAGACCGGCTTTAGCATCTGTAGCAGAAGGTATAACAAACTTACGAGGCATAGGTTCTCCATAGAGATTGCCCTCTTCTTTTACAGAACTCTTAAAGTTTACTTCAGCAGAAGTACCGTTGATAACCAAGTTCGGATCAATTTCCGTAACCATAGTTAAGGGTAAAGCATTTGAAGTTGCTTCTTCTTTCTGAAGACGTTCATCTAAGCCGTTAGTGATACCATTAAATTTATTCTCAAGTGCGGTATCAGCTGCTTTTCTATCCTCGATTTCTTTATCTATACGTTTACCCAGAGCATTATCAGCAGCAATTCTTGCAGCTTCTTCAGCATCAATATTATCCTGGAGAACTTTATCTGCAGCAATACGCTCATTACGTTCTGTAGTAAGGTCCTGAGTATTCTTATCTACTTTAGCTTCAATACGAATATCCTCAGCCTTTCTAGCCTCAATCTCTGTATTCAACAGTTCCTTGATTTCAAGGTAGCCAGTATTCTGATTACTTTGTAATCCCTGAATTAATTCTAGGTTACGTTGAATATTAGCAGTATTCTTAGCAATTAATTCATCCTGAGCCTGAGCCTTTGTTAATAATTCAGAACGAGTTTCTGTTACGAAAGTTCTCAGTTCACTTACTGTAGCATTAAGTGTAGTACTTAATTCGGTAAACTTCTGAGTAACTTGTTCATCAGCAGCAGTTCTATCGAAGATCTCTTTATCTATAATACCTTTAAGTTCAGTTAACTTGTTGGTAATTGTAGTAGCAAAATTAGGATCATCCCCTAAGGCTTTTGCAATTTCTTCTAGTGTATCTAATACTCCAGGAGCAGAACCAATAATCTTTTGGATTGCAGCTTCTACTTGTTCGGCATTCTGATAGTTAGAATCATTTTCCAACTGAGATACCTTAGTAATGTAGTTAGCAAATTCCTGGATATTATCTAACTTAGCTTTTAATAAATCGGTAAAGTCATTTGAAGAAAGCTCTTTGCCATCTACTTTATCAACCTTTCGGTCATTCAAGTTTTCAACAGCCTGAACTCTATCTGATACTTCCTGAGTAATCTTATTCTCTAACAGAGTGTCTGCCTGAGTACGATTAAGGGTTTCGGTATCAATATTATTCTGAAGCTTGGTATCTTCTTGTAGTCTACTTTGAGCCTCATCATTGATATCTTTAGATATAGCTACCAAATCATCTTTGTGATTTTCCATAGCTGTAGTCAGAGAATCCTTAAGAGCTTGTTCAGCAGCCTTAGCTCTTTCTACTTCGGTTTGAATAGCAGTAGTGTTATTAGTTACTTTCTCCCTGAGCTCATCTAAAGAACCGGTTACTCCACTATTGAGGCTATCTATTCTGGTGCTTAAAGCATCATCACCTGCCTTACGATCTTTAATCTCCTGGTCGATTCGAGCATTGATTTTCTCATCTTCATTTGCCCGGGCAGTAGATTCAGTATTTATCAAGCCAGTGAACTTGTTGTCTAACAAAGTATCTGCTGCAGTTCTATCAGAGATTTCTTTGTCAATATTCTGTTGTAAAACGGTATCACCAGCTTCTCTCTTTGAAATCTCCGTATTCAAGTCGATATTTACCTTATCTACCTGAGACTTAAGATTAGTATCAGCATTGGCTCTTGCTTCAGCTTCTGCATTAACCATACCTTTTAATTCAGCATAATCTTCAGCTTCCTTAGTAATCTGGTCGTTTAATCGGTCAGTATTACGTTGGATATTTGCCTTGTTAGCATTTACTTCTGTTTGCAAAGCATCTATCTTAGCCTGAAGTTCATTTTTAACGGTATTTACTGCATCCTGAATAGATAAAGCCAATTCTTGTATCTTGGTAGCATTAGCAGTTACTCGAGTATCTAATGCAGCATCAGCAGCCTTACGATCCGTTTCTTCCTTAGTGATAGCAGCTTGTAATGCAGCATCGGCATCTTTTCTGTCTTGGATTTCCTTATTCAGACTAGCTTGAATACCATCAGTGTTACCAGTAATCTTATCTACCTCGTTATCAACATATTCTTTTAGTTTAGCTTCAAGAGCGGTATCGGCTTCTTTACGTTCAGTAACTTCCTTATCTACATTAGCCTGTACCTGGGCATCAGCCTCTGTACGATTAGTAATTTCTTGATTCAACTGTTCGGTAATAGCAGCCAATTTCTTGGTAATTGTAGTTGCAAAGTTTGGATCATTACCCAAAGCATCTGCAATCTCCTTCAAAGTATCAAGAACCTCTGGAGCTTCCCCAATAATCTTTTCAATAGCTGCCTGAAGATCTGCTTCAGTTTGATAACCAGCATCATTGATAAGCTGAGATACTTTTGTGATATAATTAGCATGTTCTTCAATGCCCTCCAATTTAGCCTTGAGAATATCGGTAAAGTCGTTTTTAGTAAGAGAATAACCTTCTCTTTTATCTACCTTACGATTATCTAAGTCTTTATCGGCAGCAATACGTTCTTGTTTTTCTTGCTCTAGTTTTTCAAGCAATTCGGTTTTATCTGTACCGGCCTGAGTTTTCAAATCCTCAATCTTATGGTCAAGGATTTCATCTTGAGCAATTCGAGTTTCTTTCTCGTTATCAATATTGTTCTGAAGTACAGTATCTGCATTCTGACGGTTCTGAGCTTCTTGAGTAATGTTCTGCTGTAAACCATTATCTGCATTTTGACGGTCAGAAGTTTCCTTTACAATCTGTTGGTGTAATACTTCATCCTGAGCAGTACGAGCTGCAGCTTCAGCATTAATCTTGGATTCAAGTTCTTGGTCTGCAGTTTTACGATCACTGATTTCGGTGTTCAGTTTAGATTCTAATGCTACATCTGCATTTGCTCTTTCTGAAGCCTCGGTTAGAATCTTATTATTTAAGTCGACAATATCCCTAGTATGGTCTAACTGTACCTTATGAACAGCCTCGGTCAGTTTCTCATCAGCAGCTCTACGTTCAGCAGCTTCCTTATCTACCAATTCCTTAGCATATTCTTTAGCTTCAGTTAAGTTATTGTCAGTTTCTCTTTCCAAATCACCAACCCGGTCTTCTACCTTTTGAATACGAGCATTGATTGCTTCTATCATCCTAGTAATATCTTGTACTACTTTAATGATAGTTGCATTCAACGTATTAACCGAGTTAACCAAGTTATCGTTCACAATCTTAATCTGAGAAGCTAATTCGTTTTCACGGTTCTTAGCTCTAGTTACCTCAGCTTCTAATTGAGTACGTAATTCAGTTAATCGGTTAGTGATATTGGTAGCAAAGTTTGGATCATTGTTTAATGCTTCAGCCAATTCCTTTAATGTATCCAAAGCATCATCAGCACCATCTACTAAGTCATGTATATATTTCTCAACTTGTTCTTGAGTCTGATATTTCAAATCGTTTTCTAGTTGAGAAACTTTAGTAACGTAGTTAGCATGTTCCTCAATTCCATTCAGTTTTTCTAGCAATTCATCAGAGAAGTTATTTTCTGACAAATCCCAACCTTCTTTCTTATCTACCTTGTTTGCAATTGATAAGAAGAATGCCCAGAACTCTTTAAGAGTTCCAACAAAACCATGAGCCAAAGAGTCATCATAATAACCCTGTAATAGCCGTTGGTCAATCTCTTCGCAAGTGTAGTATTTACTAACGTACATATGTATATATTTTAAGGTGTTACTTTATTCTTTCCCAATAACAGTTCTGAGTTATTACCACGGAAGTATTCTTTTTCTTTACCAGCAAAAGCATTTGGGATATCATCTGGATTATCTGGGTCAACATCTCCTCCATCCTCTATATCCCCAACTACTACGGCATAATCAGGTAATTTCCTAACTCTGAACTTAATAACTTGGCCAAAGCCTATATGAGGTATATCTTTATCCCATACCTCTCCAAAGTAATCTTGGTAATTTGATACGAACTTCATACCAGTCATAGATTGCATGGTAGTAGCTGAATTACCAGTACCAGGCATTTCTATGTGAACTCCAGAAGGTCCATTCAAGATTATAAGATTACTGTCCCACCAATCTCCTTCTACATTGTTAAGCTTGGTGAAACGTAACATTAACATTTTCATATCTTTATGGATTTTGTTCTACGAATTTGATTTTAGTATCTCTATCCCTTTTGAGGATTACCAAGAATACCAAAGCTTCATCTTTAGCCTGAGATACTTGAGTATCTCCAGAAGGTTTATATACTATCCCATTGATAACAAATCTATCCTCAGACCAGTTAAAGTTCCAATAACCTTCCTGATTGAGATATCCGATTTGTTCTATGTAATTCTTTGAAATAAGTATAGAAAGGTTCTCATCATCTAATTCTCCAGAAACAGTAGCCTTATTAATAGGCCAATCCCTAAAAGCATTGTAATAGCATAAAGCTTCTATGGGAATATTATAATATCTTGGGCTATCATCCTCAGCATGATTTAGATATTGATTAACATGTTTAGCCCAAGTAATTGTTTGTCTTCCAGCATCCCAATCTAAGAAATCAGTGATAATCTTTTTATACCTATTCCAAGAATGGTTCTTAACCATTCTCCAAGGTTCTTTTGTCATGATTTCTTATCTATTATGGTTAACGAAGGTTTACTTGCTTTATTGAGGGGGGCTGTTGGATTAGGTCCTCCCAAAGGAGTTGGTTTTCGATGATTTACTACTTTTGGTACTACTAACCGTTCGATTTGATCACAGAATGGTAAGTATATCTCTAACCTAGATGCCAGCATACATAGATTCTTTCTTAGTTCATCCATATACCCTCCAGGTTGAATCATCTTTGAATAAGTACTCCATAAGCTAGATATACTTTCGGATATCTTATCATAATACTGTACCTCAGTAGGACCCGTAGTAATTTGTTTTATCCTATCTCCTCTAGCATGTTCTCCAGGTGAATCACCATCTTGGTCTGGTCCATGAGATTCAGTGGAGATAATTTCTCTAAAACTATTTCCTGCAACCAACAGTATATTTTGTATTTGTATATTGAGATAATCCCATACTGCCAATTCCATAATTAATTGGTTTTCTAGTCCCTCATACCATAATTCATCATTATATTTATCTAGTGGTATAATATGGTTTACTAGTGGGAAGATATATAATTGCCATTTAGTGATGTATGCAGTTTTATCTTCTATGGTCATACTCTCATGCAATTCTTTGGGAATATACCTATCTATTAAATTGTAGATGGTATCCTGAAGAGTAGTATGCCCATAATTACATACAACTACGGTTCGAGTACAAGTCAAATCTAATCCATCAGAATTAGTGACATGTAAGGTTACATCATAAAATCCAGACTTCTCATAAGAGTAAGATTGATGTCTTCCACCATTGAAAACCTCTCCCTTATCATCGCCAAAGTCCCAGTCAAAAATGGATTTGGCCGGGACTTTGGTTAATACTCTAAATGAAACTTCCAGACCTGATGTTACATATGTGAAGTCTAGATTCTTTTTCATTTATATTCGGATTTGTTTATTCTTTGTTTTCTTCGAAATCTTCAAGTAAAACTTCAAGGATATCTTTTACGGTATCTTTCGGATCAGCTTCGATTTCATATTTCTTAGCAATCAGCTTAACTTCTTCAAGTGAATAAGCTTTGGCAATCTTACTGATTTCCATACCCTTTGCAAACTGAGCAGCTAGCTTCTTGTCAAGCTTTTCGATATCCTCAGCAGTATACTTGGCAGTTTTGTTCTTATCCGGAACTAAAACCAAGTGGCCAGAAACTAAAGCTTTCTGAATACGTTTTGTTCTGTACTGACGGGCAGTAAGTTCTCTCTCTTCGCCTTTTGCAATTGAAATACCTGTTACCTGGTCGTTAAAACTGTAGGCATTAGTTCCAATTGTTACAATATAAGTAGTAGCCATAATCTTTTATTTTAAGTTATAATATAAAACCCCGAACAGAATGGATTGAAACTGTTCGGGGGAGAAATTAGACAAAAATACAATGAAGAAATCCCGGATATTATTCTAAGTTAATCAATAGGTATGGGTCAATGTTCATGAAACTCGGGAATCCAGCTTCAGAGAATTTCTTGTTAGCTGCCAACAGAAGAACAGCATCCTGGTACATCTTAGAGAAACCTGTAGTCAGAGAAGCATATACAGCTTCAGTCTGATTAGATACGATTCTTTCTGATTCAAGCATCAACTGTTTAGCAGTAAGCTTAATCAAGGCAGCACTGGTATCTACCATCAACAACTGCTGATCGGGAGTTCCCGGGTGAATATAGAAGTCAGCCTTGTTGGGAACCGGAGACTTGATATTCAGTGTAGCTTCTGTAGTTCCTGAGTGACGTTCTTTAAATTCAGGCAAGTTCAACATCTCGATAGCCTGATCTTCACCACCAATCATAGTAGTAAAGTTACGGCCCATACGAGCAGCACGAACCCAGATATGCAACAAGTCTTTATAAGTAATACCGTTGGTTGTTTCATATACACCAATAACCGGAGCAGATTCAGAACCATCAGCTTTGTTACCGTTCATCAAAACATCCATTGCCAAAGTATCCATAGCATAACCCAACTGAATACCAAAGTCACGGAGATAGATTCCCAATACATCGATTGAAACGTAGTTTTTAACTTCGTCAGTAAGTTTAAATCCTTTACCGATTTTGAACAGAGAAACTGATTTCTGTCCGAAGCTTACATCTCCCAAAGGAATTGTTTCTGCTTCATTTACCTTAGCGGGAGCAGCATCCGACATATTTACCATCGGCATAGTTACCTGCAAACCATTAATTGATTGGTCTGAAGCAATAATGTTCGGGTAGAAAGGTGCCTGACGCATACCAGTTGTAATAGCAGCACGGATGATTTCCGGTACAATCCAACGGATATTCTGTTGCGGCATAGTGAAGATGTTCTGCATTGTATCAATCTTCGGATTAATGCCCAACTTTTCAAAGAAGGCATCCTGTGATACACCATATTTACCCTGTACCAGTTCTTCCAGAGTAACTTCAATAGGCAATGTGTTGTTGGAACCCTGACGGTATGCTTCCAAACTTCTTACCATTTCTGGAAGTTCCTTTCTAAGGTCTTCCATTTTCAATTGTGCAAATTCTGTATTCATTGTTCTTTTAATGTTCAGTTAATGATTAGCGTACCAATACTTGAATAATATCATTAGCTTCATCAGCCGGTACGATGCTAATGAATTTTGTTTCATCGGCTGAAGTTTCAGCAGTGATGAAACGGTCAATCAACAGGGTATCTGTGGGTTTTACATAACCACATTCCATAGCCTCTTTAGCTACCCAGTTTACAACCATGAAAGCTTCTACAGCTACAGTTACTTCTACGGGGAAATTTCTTTGAGCCTGATAAGCTGGGTTAATGTTGTCAGTTACAGCTATACCCAGATAAACCTGGCTGCCATCTCCACCCGGGATATAAGGTTCGATATTACCATCGGTATCCAAAGCTACCGGCATACCCTGATGAATAACTTTGTTTTCTTTTACACAGAAAGCCTGATGCAACTTGTGAGATTCGCTCTTATAGATCACCGCTCTGGGAGTTTTTTCACCAAACAGGGTCATCGGTTGATCCTGATTTACCAGTTTAGTAGTAGGATGTGTATTCATATTCTTCTTATTTTAGAGATTATTTTAATTTGTTTGAATAAATACCTTTCAGAATCTCTTCAGTACTCTTTTCGGAATTCTGAGCAGTAGCTTTGTTATCAGATTTATCTTCTGGCTCAGCTGCAGAAGAAGCACGGCTTACATCATGAGAACCGCATTTAGCACAGGTTATTGGGAATTTTTCTTCCAATCGAGCTTGGTAATCTTTAGTAAGAGAGATCAAAGTTACCATGCCGGTAGTTTCGGCATTCAACATTGTAACGATAGTTTCATCAGCTTTGTCACCCATAAGTTTTTTATAGGTTGCAACAGCATTTTCACGGAGAGATGCAATGTGGTTTTTACCTACCTGAGCCATTTCTTTCAGATTTGCAACTTCTGCATTCAGATTAGTAACCTGTTCTGTAAGAGAAGTTTTTTCTGTAGTTAAGTTATCCACAGTAGTCTGAAGAGTGTTACGAGAATTAACCAATTCCTGAATGGCTGCAAATGCAGTTTCCTCGTTCATCTCTGTACCTTCGGCAAGAGTAAGGCAATCTTTACCAAAGATTCTTTCTAAAAATTCTTGTAGTTCATTCATATCTTTATTATTAGGATTTTGATTTCCTTGGTTATCATCATAAGATTTGGAAGTATCGTTATTTTCACTGAACAAAGCTAGGTCAGTTTTCGTATCATAGAAGAAATACTGTTTAGACTTATTATCCCTATATTCTTCGTATGAAGCCCAGGTTCTCTTGGCAAAATTTGGATTAATGATTTTACCATCATCCCCAATCTTCTGAGCAAAAGCATCAGCTCCATGAGATACCAAAGAAGTTTCTAAGTATCTTACTATCTTAGTAACGATTCTTCGTACCATAACTCCCTTAGAATCATAGGTACCCAATTTCTGGTAGAATTCATTATCTTCCATATTTGGGTGAGATTTATCCCACTTAAACTGTACTGTTACTGAATTAGAATGGATAGAGGGAGGATCCATAAGAATGCCTCTAGCAATTCTCGGATTTGCTTTACCATCAATCTTTAATATACCATTGATACCTGCCGGGATAACAAAAGAACCATCCTTGTATTCATCTTGCCAGATAACTTGTGATACAGCTCCAATAGCATTACCAATATTAGTCTCATGGTCACAGTTTACTGTTTGTCCTAAGAGCATTCTCATAGAAGCTTTTAATACTCCATTTTGACTAAAATCGGTAGGATTCCAGTTCTTAGACACAATAGTTGCAGATAATAATCTGAACATTGGTTCAATAAACTCCTCATCTTTAGGAGTAAGTTCTTCTGGCTTCAAGTCAGGATAATAGGTATTATAATCTATTTCTCCTCCCCAAAAACCAAATTGACTGACTGACTCCTTAGAAGTTTGAGCCCATTTATAAAAATTCTCCGAGAAGGTTTGTGGTTCTATGGATGTTGGGATATACCCAGCCATTATAGTATGACCACTACCTATCACTAAAGAATCCAAATGTTCTCTGTTCTTTTTAGTAATCGGTTTACTCATCTTGATTTAGTATTTTGATCTCCTCGTGAAGGAGCCGGGTTATTTTTATCTCTTGATCTACGAGCGGATTGATTCTTATCGTCCTGTCTCTGTTTCTTCTTAGTACCCTCTTGTGGGTCTGAATTACCTCCCTTAGCAAATTGGTCTTCCAATGAAACTCTTGGTTCTTCTTCTGAAGGAGAATCATAACCCATTTCCCAAGCATATTGATATTGAGAAATGATACCTGCCTTGTAAAGTAAGTCAAGGTTCTGAATCTTATACTGTCTACCCTGTTGGATTTTAACCTCATCAGAGATAGTGGATGATCCCCAAGTAATGGATATGCCCTTACAATCAAAGCCAGCCAGACGTAATTCTAGTTCATAAATAAACTTAAGAACATAAGAAACTATCATTTGGATATTCTTTAACTGACTTATAAGCTTAGAAAGCATAATACCAGTTGCTCCTTCTCCAATGGAAGCTTGTACTCCAATTAGGTTGCCATTTACTCCCAAACCATTAGCAACTGATTGCTGGTTCATATTCCAGGGTTTATCAATATTGCTCATCTCTTTTGAAGTAGAGTTAAGTTTAAACTGGTGGTCATCAATGTAACCAGTTACTACTCCATCCTTCATACCTTCCCTTACATTCTGTTTCAAACGTATTAGCTCCCTATTTAATCTTCTAGTGTAAGCTTCTACATTTTCATTAGGTTTCTGTTGTGGTTTTTCCATCAAAGCCTCTAGAAAACCAACCATACCACAGATTTCCATGATATGTTTAAAATTGGTTTTCATATCATGCTGACCCTTTAATGAGTCCAATGATGCCATAAAAGGAGGTATTCCATAAGGTTCATCGGTATCATTATACATACCAACATAACAGTAGGTCTCTGTATTAAGTTTGATATAATCTTGCTTATTCGAGCCATTCCAAAGAGTGTTCCTCTGATATGGACTGTATACACCATTATTCTCTCTTTTGAATACTATCCTATCTGGTTTGAGGAATAATACAGTAGCTAGACCCTCTAACTTTTCATTTGGTACAGCTTCTACTGAGATAGCTCCACTAATCATCAATTGAACTATCATCTTGTTTACCAAACCATCCATACCAGCAGTATAGTTAGACCATTTAGAGGATACCTTAGAGAGATGATCTCTCATCTTATCAGCCTCTTTATCGGTATTATTAGGGAAGGTTATGTTGTGACCAGTATTAGCAAGCTTAAACATATCCTGTAAAGCTATATTAACATCTGGATTCACTTTATATAAATCCCTTAAAAGCTGAATCACTTCAACACGAAAAGAAGGCGTAACCATCTGAGTTAAGCCTTTCAATGTATGAATGAAGTTACCTGGGTCATCATCCGGTTCCGATACTCTACCGGGTGAAATAGGTACCTCCTCTTTTTTACTTGGAGGATTAGCCTTGTTTTCTTGTATTGGAGATCGATTCCTTCTATCGAATCCAAAAAACTTAAGAATTTTCATTTCGGTTGTATTATTACATTAGTTTTTCCTTTTCGTATGTGATTACATATTGCTTTACCAAATATATCATCATCAGAATAAACATCTCCTTCCAAATCCACATCTACAGCAGAAGTATTATTTCGGTGTTTACCCATGGCTACGGGTCTACCCAAACCATCATATATAAAGGTAGGAGCTTCTTGAACAAAGAAAGGATCTTTCACAATGATATTCTCTTCTCGAATATCTTGTTCTAGACCCTCTATGATTACTGAACGATTCTTTTGGGTAGTTAACCAACCAGGAGATTTATCAACCTCAGGTCTAGACTTACCTTTCTTTTTCAGAAGCTTTTGATAATAGTATAGGTTAGGATAACCTTCTGACTGAAGAGCAGAAGTTACTGCTAACCCAACGTCGTTAGATTCTGGAGCTACAACAGCAAAATTAAATAATTGCCCAGTATCTCCCAGTAACCTAGCATATTTATCTACTGCCATTCTTCCCTTATACACAACTTGTTCTTCTCCCAGCTTGTCCATACAAGTGAAAGAAGAATAGTCTGAGCCTCTACCTGTTGCAACGTCTGCACCGATAAAGTACTGTTTATTTGGATCTGGTTCGTTGAATTGTCTATACTGACGATTGAAACGATATTTTAAAACTGGATAATCACTTAAGCAATCTTCGATAGCCTTGATATCTGCCATATCAAATACTGTATTACCTGAAGAAAGAAAGTCTCCATCTATTTCTTGTGCAGTTCTTTTTGGACCCAATGCAGAAGCCATCTGGTCATACCAAGATTGATCCCGTTCTGGGTGCATCTGCCAATATAATCGAATAGCATTGAAAGGATTACCTCCAGCTATAGCATCTACCCATGTTGAATGGTAAAAATTACCCATACCGTATGGAGTAGAATTGATGATGGCTGAACCTCCGGTGGAAAGCGTAGGGAAGGCAGCTGCCCAAATAGCTGAAGCCCACCGAACGATTGCAGCCTCATCAATTACCAGGAGAGAAAGAGATTCTGAACGACCGGCTTCGGAAGATGTTGGGATGGATTCTATGAATGAACCATTATCAAATTCAATCATAGAGGCAGAACCAAATTCTCCAGTTCTTCCGTTGATTATCGGGGTTTGCATATACCATGGAAGATTCTTATACATGAACTTAATCTTCTTAAGTACCTTCTTAGCTGTTGTATCCTTAATGGAGATAATGTTTATCTTCTTATTAGGATGATATGATGCCAGCCATAAGCAGTACATAGATATAAGTTCTGTAATACCCGCTTGCCTGAACTTTAACAAGATATTGAATCTCTGGAGTATAAATTGGTATAGTACGGCTTTTTGATACGGATATAATTCAAATCGAACCTTTCCTCTCACTGGATGTATCACATAACAAAAAAGACTGAAAAAGAAAACATCCGTTGTAACCCTAGATAGATTAGATAATTCTTCTCTTGTAAGGTTAGTGGGTGTTTCCTGTATCTTCTTTGCCATAAAATCTAAAATTTATAAGTTACTACCAGTTCTAAATCAGTTTTGATACCTGAGAAATATCTTGGGTAATAAAAACTGTTTATCCCCAGTTTGTAATTAAATCTCTTAGTCTCGATTGAAATTCCTGTTCCCAAATCCCATAGATTGTTAAAGGGTCGGTACTTACCATAAACATAAGGAACTAATCTTATTCTAGATTTGATTTCTTGTGTGGTAAGTTTTCCGTTATACCAAGAATACCTGTAGTTATTAGTGTCGATATTGAATAACCTACTAGAATAAATTCCTGAGTTTTGATTAAGGAAACTCAGTGTAAGTTGATTCTTATCGATTACTAATTGAACAAGAGAATCCTTCTCTGAGATTATAGAATCAGGATTATTAGCGGTATGAATAGGTTTATCCCAATTTTGATAATTGTAGAGAAGGATTCTACTTGGGTTAAGTAAATTATCGTAGGAAATTGGCAGGAAATCTTTCCTCAAATAAATTGTATCAGTATGTTGAATGATCTCTTTATCAGGTAACATACTGAGTTGTTGATTCAGTTTGTAATTCCTGAAGCAAAGGTAAATAGTAAATCCTAGTAAAAGGACTATCATGGCAACTTTAAGCTTCTTCATAATTTAGACTTTTGAATGATTTCTTTGAGTTCATTAGCATTATTCTTCAGTTCTTCAAATAACTCCAGATCTAAGCTTTCAGATTTTGGTAAAGTGATTCCAATGAAATAACATTTCTCAGATTCTCTTATTGAAATTCTACTGCCTAACTTGAAAGCTAATCGTATAACTTTAGACTTAACCAGCTTAGCAATTGATTGTGGAAGAATCCCATTCAACTTAAGTATTCTTCGTTCTTCATGAGTTAATTTCAAATTTTCCATATTTCTTGAGTTTTAGGTTTGTTTATGTTCCATAGTAAACTTGGTACCTCGAAGAGTATGGCTTCTTTTATAATATAATTTATCGTGCACACGCACTAGTACTTAAGTTTACTTAAGTACTTTTCCTTCCGAAGGAAGGAATATCCTAATGGGTAAGTTAAGATGGGAATTGGGAAGGTATTAGGCCACTTAAATATATACAAGTATAATTATATACAGGCCTTAAACCATAATCCTACTTCATATACTGACCCTTTAGCAAGTGTATACCTAGCCTTATTTAACCAGTAGTGATAAGTCTTAGAATCCCAAGTTGCAAATCCCCGAATAAATACTCGGTAATTTTCGGGAAATCCCATAATTGCCTTGAAATCCTTTATTCCCAAGGGATATCCATCTGGTCTAAATTGCCTATCAGAAGGTCTAAGTGTTAAAGGCGGTTTATCATCTTCCAATCGGTATACTCCTGGAAGAGTACTCATCTTAGCAGTTTTAATTGGCCATTTCTTTTCATCTTTGAAATCATGAGTCCAAAGTTGTCTTACTTGTCTAACTGTAAGATTTTTCTTTTCAGGCAATTTCCGATAATCATACATGGCTAAAACTTTATCAGAGAATGGAATCAAAGCTTCTTGTGGGGCTTGTACTAGTAAATCTCTAGTAAGTTTTGGAGTATTTATTTGGAATACTTCATTAAAGGAATCCAAATACTCTTTTCCCTTGTCTAAATGAACTCCAACGATTACTAATCTCTTTCTTGATACTTGGGAGTTTCCGAAGTCAGAAACGCTTCTTTCGTGAAAAATAAGTTTATAGTTCTTAAAGAAGTCCGTTAACATTTCTTTAGAAATGAGGGATAGCAATCTTGGTAGGTTTTCTATAAGAAAGAGAGCAGGTTCGTAATATTGAATTGCTTGAAATACTAGTTGTATACTTTTATTACTTTTAGGGTCTCCAAGGGTCTTGGATTTGGATAACCTCATTACTGAGCAACTACCACAATCAGGGCTAGATAATATAATATCTGGATGCCAATCTTCTGGTAGTTCATATCCTTTTAAGAAAGGTATACCTTTGAAATTAGCTTTCCACTGGCTTTCTCTACTTGTATGGAATACTCCTCTAGGTTCGATATTTCCAATAAGTTTATCTTTAAAAGGGAATAGGAGGGCTCCTTGCCCTCCACATACTCCCAGTACTTTTAAGTCTTTCATTTCTTGTAACTTCTCAATTTTATATACTTGAACCAAGCATAAGGCTTTCTAGTTGAAAGATAGTCCAGATTTGAATCATTATTATGGGCTTCTTCTTCAAAGCTTACATCATGATATCTTTCGTTCTGCTTATCCCATTTAGCAAAACAAAGAATGATTAAGTACTCGATTCCGTACCAAAGGTAGAAAAATATACCTAACATCTCGGCCATTTGCTTTGAATGGATGTGTTCATGGTTATAATCTACTTCGGTAAATTTAGCTCCTTTTCTTACAAATACTAACCCAAAAAGATTGATGGCTTTGTACCCTTTGAAAGGTATTAGATTGTTATAAATTATTTTCATAGCTTATCTTTGAAGTTTTCGTAGGTATTTCTTAGCTTTTGGTCGTAGTTATTGTCTTTGTAACCAGGACCATTGTATCCTTTAGCGAAGGCATCCCAGTCTTTTGCCTTCAAATGTTTCACTAAACCCGAGTTATAGAGGAAATGATACATCAATTCTAGCTGCATTTCATGAGATTCAGACATCTTTTGAATCATTTCATCTACTGATTGACATCCACAAAGCTGATAATTGAAGCCCATAATCTGTCCCAATCCCCAAGAAGTGGCTAAATTAGCACAGTTTTCATCAATTTTACGGGCTGCTTCGAGTCTTTTCCACTCTCCTTCTCCTCCCAAGTAGAATTCTTTGGTCCATTTTTGATAAACTAGGGATGGATTTCTCTTGGCTAAGTCATATAGGTAGGTTCTTTTGCCTTCCTTATCTAACTTTTCTTTCAATTGTTTCCACATAATGTGACCTTCGAAGAGAATTTGAGGTCTACCAGAGGGTAAAAATCCGTCTCGATTACCACATTCTACTACAGTTACTGTCTTTAACAGAGCTGGTTCAAGGTTTAACTTGTTTGCAACCTTGGCAATTAATTCGTTAGTAAGTTTATCCATAATATAAATTCTTAGAGTTTACATTAAAGAGGATAAAGTATTGCTTGTAGCCTTTCTTAGGTAGGTATATCGAGTTCTATTTATCAATGAATAAATAATTTAATTATGGATATAGGAAAGAAACAACAGATTATGGTTGATTGGTTTAGGAAAACCTTAGATGAATCGAAGAAACCCTGGAATACCCAGGTATATTTGATAACTGATAAGTATCATGTTTACATTGCCAACAAGGATATCAGATTAATAGGAAGTAATTTCGGTAAGGCAATCGATAGACCCTTGAAATATTTCTTATTTACTGACGGTAAGATACAGTATTTTAACAGTATAGAATTTCTTGGCTATTTGCCTTTCGAATTAAGAGACGAATACCCAGTCAATTGCAAACCTCTCAATCCTTGGGAATACGACTACTACCGTCAGCATGGGATAACCTCAGAAGATTTGCAGAATTTATTTAATAATGATTGATATTTAAAAATAAAATAGTATATTTGCATCAGGAAATAAATACATTATTTATATGAAAAAAGAAGTAATAAAACTCAAAGAGGGTAACTCGGTAATTTACCAAGACAAAACCCTAATGGAAAAGGCAAACGTAGTATCTATCGATAAAAAGAATGGTACTGCAATATTATCTAATAAGGTAATAATTACTAGAACAACAAATCTAGAGGGTCAATTTACTCGATTAGATGGAAAAGGTAATGCAATAATCCTACCTTGTACTACAGAGAATGAACAGAAGTACAATGCCTTTGTTGCATATCACCAATCCAAGAAATCCTTAGAGGCAATCAAAAAATGGTTGGATGATAACGGGAAACACAAGGATGATGAAACCCTTGAGAAAGTGATAACCTTAGATAAGAAACTTAAAAAACTAATCGAAAAACTCAATGAATAGTACTTGGATAATATTAGGCATAATCTATGGGATATGCCTAATCCCCTCTATACTTTTAACCAAGATGTTATGTGAAGAAATCAGGATGATTAAACCTCATCTATTATTCCTTACAATCTGGTTAGTATTACCTTTATTTCCTATTTACCTAATATTCTTTAAAAAGAAAAACAATGGCTAGAGTTAAGGATTACGACGAAGATTTATCTGCTCCCAAACTTCTAAGAGAAAGGGCAAGAGATAGCAAGGGTAGGTTCATTAAAAAGGACCTACCACCCTACCTGGGAGCTGAGCAAGTATTAAAACCTAAGAACTACTATCACTTCGATAGTCACGGTAATTATAAGGGTAGCTCAATGAATTTTGATGCTCTAGTATGCCTTGGCTTTACTTGGTTTAAATTACTGGGAGTAGCATTAATGATGTTACTATGGCCCATAGTATTTATATATGCCCTCCATAATGGGATAGAAGGATACCCATTTAAGAAGTATGCAATCCCTTATATCTTTATCCTAGTGACTTGGTTTATAATATTCTTATATGGATTAGTATCATGAGAAATATCGATGAAAAGGCAAAGAATAACTTCACCATAGAGATGAGGATATTTGAAAACTATGAGAAAGTAAAGCATGAGATAATCAAGGCAATTGATGGATGAAGACTCCCATAGATAAGATTGATAAAGAGGATTGGATATTTGGGTATTGGTTTCCTCCCTATAAGAAATATATCCCACATAGGATTAAGGTTTTGAAATTGGCTTTAAAGGATTAAGGAAGAGTATGGTAAGGATTATTGGGAAGAATAAGATATTGGATATTCTTTTGTAGGATGAATGCCAGGGATGTTTTTATTCCCTGGCTTTTTGTGTGTTGTGTCTTGGTATGCCCTTAACGTGTGTAGAAATTTTTGTGTGTGTTCAAGGCTTTTCTAGGCAATGCCTTTAATACGAGGAGGTAAAAAGTTGTGGTAGTAAATTCATTGGTTTGTGTTCAAGGTACCCCTTAATACGAAGGCCTAAAAATACCAGGTAGTAAATGCGGGGTACGGTACCCCTTATTTAGAATAAGTCAAAAAAAAAGTAAGGGACAAACATTCCCTTACTTTCTAAAAATTTTAAGAATTAATTATAATTCAGTTGCTTATAAGAAAAATCCTAATGATTTATTTTTTCACGATTTGTAAAGCCTTTTTCAAAATCTCTTTATTTGTTTCTTTCATATTTTCAGAACAAACTGAAGAAAGCGAAAAATCATTTACTTTGTAAACTTTCTTATAAAAATCTAAAAATGCTTTTTTTAGTTTTTCTAAGCGAGTTTTGTCCTTTTCTTGTGTCAAACTTTCAGACAATGAAAGAATTGTATTACGAAATTTCTTTCGAACAACTTTTTTCTCTTTATCTGAAAGTTCTGAAAAAATTTCTTCTTTATAGATGTCTGGTTTTTTAACCCCAAAAGAAGTTTTTAAAAGTCCTTCAGTAGATTTATTCAAATTAGCTAGAATATCTTTATAAAGAGCATTGTTTGCTTTTGCTTGTGCTTTAGCTTTTTTAGCACTCACTTTGTTTACTTTTTCTTTTGTAGAATTTTCAACAACTACATTTACATTTTCAACTGAATTTACTTTTTTTTCTTCCATAATAAAAGGCTTGAATTTTTGAATTTATTTTATTATAACCTTTTCGATAAAAATTCAAGTCTTATTAGAAACTCGAAAAGGTTTTTATTTTATTTCTCTATACAAAGATAAGAATAATATTTTAATCTGCAAAATTTTCAAAGATTTTTTTTTGAAAATTATTCTTATTAAATTTTAGAACTCTTATCGTTTCCGACATTGCAAAGATAAGAATAATATTTTAATCTGCAAAAAAATTCGAGAAAAATTTTTGTTAAAAATGAATTTTATTATTTTAAGAATAATTTTCAAAAAATATTTGCATATCTCAAAAATTTTATTATTTGCGTGTACATTATTTATTATCAAAAATTTTTATCAAATTTCTACCCATTAACCTCTGGACGACCTAAATTGCCCACACATTATCCACTATATAATACCTATACCTGAAAGGCCATATATGGTTCCCTTACTATATCCTCTATTCAAATCCCCACTATATCCCCTAGAATCCTCTATCTATATCCCCTAGAATCCTCTACTATATCTCCTAGAATCCTCTATCTATATCCCACTATATCCTCTATTCAAATCTCCATGGCCAGAAGATTCTAGGGGATTTTCGGGGGGCCTTTTAAGTGGCTATAGAATATCTGTATATTATATACCTATACCTGAAAGGCCATCTATGGTCGATAGTTAGCGTACTTAGGTAAGCCTTATAAGATTTATAGATAGGCCTAGTGGGTTCTTATATAAGGCTAGTAAGTATATGTGTAATAAAGCTCTAGTACCTCTTAGGTAATTATATGAAGTCTATAGATGGCCCCTTAGGTAGGTACATAGAAAAGCCCAGGTACCTTAGTTAAGCCTGGGTACATAGAAAAGCCCAGGTACCTTAGTTAAGCCTGGGTACATAGAAAAGCCCAGGTACCTTAGTTAAGCCTGGGCAATATTGTTAATCGAAGTATACTAAGAAGGTTATGCAAGCAATAGTGAAGGAATAGTCTTCAACTAGTTCGCTTTGAGCATCTGGTTGCTCGGTAAGAATTCCATTGAGCAATCGTCTGTATTAATGTAAATACTGAGAAGGTGATTGCCAGCATTTATTAGTTCTGGTAAGTTTTCATCGAATTGGTCATTTGAATTATATATGTATTCGTACCAGGGATAGTCTGGTAGGTAGTTAATAGGATTAGTGATAAGCTTATTGGTTATCTGATTTACTGGGACTGAAGGATAATCGGGATAAGTCTCGGGTTCAGATACTAATGGTTTGGTACTGAGGTTAAATTTAATGTTTGAGATAGTTACTTCTTTTGTTTTCATATTCTAAAATTTTAATTAGTTAATTTTCTGATGCAAATATAGATATTATATTTTAATTATGCAATATCCTTGATTGCCTTTCGAAGGCCCCTAATGTCCTAGAATTATCTAAAATAACCATAATATAAATACTTATGCAATTAACAACAATATTACTAGGATAGCAATTAAAAATAGCCCCTTGATTGCCTAGAAATTTATTAAATCCGAGGCCATTTATGGCATATTTTGTGTACCTAGTTTTAAAATCCCAGACCTAAAATGGCCCCTCTAGGTACACAATTTTTATATAAATCCTAGCCTCTGGGCAATTAAAATCCGAGTCTAGGTACACAAAATCACAACCTAAATCCTAGATTACACAAACTAGCCAAACAGAACACTTTTCAATTACACGTGTGAAGCTAAAATACATACGTATCTAAATCCCACCCATATTAGTATATTATATATAGGCGTTACTAAAATAGCTACGTGTCAAAAAGGCTCATATACGTATCTCAAAAACTATTGCCAGAGTGTACTTTTTGCTTTTCTGTGATTTGAGGGGCCATGTATGGTGATTTATTGCCTAAAATGGCCTTTGGGGCCTCAAGGATTTAGTACTTTAAATTTTGAGAGCTATAGTGTTTGATATAGAGAGAGGCAGCCAAATGGGTATGTTCCTGACTTTTTCGAAAAACCCCCGTTGGTACACAGAAAAGAAGGGAAACCAAGATCCTAAGATATGTATATTAGTTATGTGTATTATATATTGATTGTGATATAGGGGATTTGTATCTTAGTTAGTATGAGGTTATATATTATTTGTATATTTCTTTGTTGGGAGTGGGGTAGGTGGGTTGTGTACCTAGTATCTGTATACTTGGTTTGTGTACACAGAAATACCTAGAGTTTTCTAGGCTCTAGGTATTCTTTTTATTTATCTTTTGTGGTGTTGGGAGAGGGATACTAGATCTTCTGGGTTCTGAAGTATATCCTGTAGGTATTGGTTTATCTCTTGGATGTTATACTGGGCTTGGAACCTAGAGATGGTATCCTTTAGTTCATCTACTAGAGTATCATAGAGGTTATTGTATATTATCTCTTTGATTTTGGTTTGGACTTCTTTGTTTTGTTCTAAGGGTATTTGTCGGATGGTTGAGACTTGGATCTCTATTGGTTTCTCTAGGTCTGGTACCGTTGGCATGTTACCCATATAGTCTAGTCCAGAGATGAGTTCTAATATTTCTTCATTGGACATAGATAATATATAGTTGGGCTCTTTGTATACTTTGCAGGTTAGTATTTGATTACCCTTCTGACTGAGGGTGATTCTTGATGAAGGATTTGTTGTTTTCATTGTTTTAGTTATTTTTTAATTGTTCGAGTAGGTTTGATATCTCAAGTTGATGAAGGATTTCTGTTTCTCGGTGATCTGATTCCCATTTTTCGATAGCATTATAAATGTTG
>ERZ780077.54-NODE-54-length-43993-cov-4.3339_pt1 | contig 43993 bp, 18 predicted proteins | sample MGYA00511576_ERZ780077 | MGnify/ENA primary metagenome ERZ780077 (study PRJEB29588, sample SAMEA2149030) | human gut metagenome | biome: human gut; feature: human-associated habitat; material: faeces | place: Denmark | collected 2008/2010 ...
TTGTATTAGATTTTCTTTTTGAATGAAATGAAAAGACATTAAATAAAATTTAAGTGTTATAGTTGGAAGCAATGCTTGGACAACATAATCATTTCTTAATGAACTGTAACTTATACCTAATCAAAAATGTTACCGTCCAATAAAAAATAGTTATTAGATTTAAAAACCTAATAACTATTCTTTATATATTTTTTATGCATTTTGTTCAGAAGTTGTCTCAACACTTTCTTCAATACCATCTGTTGTCTCTTCTAATTCCTTTTCTGTATTAATATGAATATTTTGATATTTTTGCATACCTGTTCCAGCAGGGATTAATTTACCAATAATAACATTTTCTTTTAATCCTACTAAATCATCTACCTTTCCTTTAATTGCTGCTTCTGTTAATACTCTTGTTGTCTCTTGGAAAGATGCTGCAGATAAGAAACTATCTGTTGCAAGTGAAGCTTTTGTAATTCCAAGTAAAACTCTCTTACCTGTTGCTGGACGTTTTCCTTGAGCTATTGCTTCATTATTTTTATCTTCAAATTCATACATATCTATTAATGAACCAGGGAACATATCAGTATCAGCATTATCTTCAACTCTAACTTTCTTAAGCATTTGTCTACCAATTACCTCAATATGTTTATCATTAATATCAACACCTTGGTTTCTATAAACTTTTTGTACTTCTGAAATCAAGTATTCATATACCCCTTCTGGTCCTTTAATTTCTAAGATTTCAGCTGGATTGATAGATCCTTCAATTAATGGTTCTCCTGCTTCTACCATATCTCCATCTTTTACTTTCATTTTTGAACCAAATGGTATTACATAAGATTTAGAATTATCTTTTGAAGTTACAACTACTTCTTTCTTCTTCTTTGTTTCTTTAATTTTTACTTTACCATCAATTTCAGATATAATAGCAAGACCCTTTGGCTTTCTAGCTTCAAATAATTCTTCAACCCTAGGTAAACCTTGAGTAATATCTGCTACACCAGCAACACCACCAGAGTGAATTGTTCTCATTGTAAGCTGTGTACCAGGCTCACCAATAGATTGAGCTGCAATGATACCTATAGATTCTCCTATAGAAACTAAGTCTCTTCTTGCCAATCCCATACCATAACATTTTTGACATACACCATGTTTTGAACGGCATCCTAAAACAGAACGTACTTCTAACTTTTCAATTCCTGCTTCAACAATTTTATTTGCTATTTCATCTGTAATCATTGTATCTTTATCCACAATTAATTCATTTGTTTGTGGATTAATTACATCTTTTACAGGATATCTTCCTACTAATCTTTCTTGCATTTTTTCAATAATTTGATTTCCATCTTTAATATCATAAACTATGATACCTTCTTCTGTTCCACAGTCATGTTCACGAACAATAATATCTTGTGAAACATCAACTAATCTTCTTGTCAAGTATCCAGAGTCTGCTGTTCTAAGAGCTGTATCAGAAAGTCCTTTACGAGCTCCATGGGCTGAAATGAAGTATTCCAATGCATCTAACCCTTCTGCAAATGAAGATTTAATTGGTATTTCAACTGCTTTACCTGTTGTACTTGCCATTAATCCACGAATACCTGCAATTTGTCTTAATTGGTTCATATTACCACGGGCTCCAGATTTAACCATCATATAAATTGGGTTTAATTCGTCAAAATTATCTTCCATAGCATTACTTACTTTTTTAGTTGTATCTTCCCACACATTAATAACAGCGTTATATCTTTCGTCGTTTGTAATTAAACCACGTGCATATTGTTTTCTTATTGTTTCTACTTTCTCATCAGCCTCTTTTAATAATCCTTTTTTAGCTTCTGGCACTTTTACGTCATCCATTGAGAATGTTATACCAGCTAAAGTAGAATATTTAAATCCTAATGCTTTAATATAATCAATTACTTCTGCAGATTCTATTAAACCATGAATGTTAATAACCTTTTCAATAATTTGCCCCATAGATTTTTTCATAACTGGGAAACTAATTTCATATTGGAATGGGTCTTTTTCTCTATCAATAAATCCTAAATCTTGAGGAATTCCTTGATTGAATATAATTCTACCTACACTAGTCTCTATTTTTCCTGTTTTAATTTCTCCATCAATTTCTTTTGATACTCTTACAAAGATTTTAGCATGAATTCCAACATCATGGTTTTCAAATGCCATAATTGCTTCATCTGGATCTTTAAAGTATTTTCCTTCACCTTTTTCGCCATCTAATACCATTGTTAAGTAATAACTTCCTAAAATCATATCTAGTCTTGGTACAGCAACTGGTTTACCATCTTGTGGCTTTAACAAGTTATTTGTTGAAAGCATTAAATATCTTGATTCTGCCTGTGCTTCTGGTGATAATGGTAAGTGAACTGCCATTTGGTCACCATCAAAGTCAGCATTAAATGCTTCACAAACTAATGGATGAAGCTTAATTGCTCTTCCTTCTACAAGTACTGGTTCGAAACTTTGAATACCAAGTCTATGTAGTGTTGGAGCACGGTTTAACATAACTGGATGATCTTTTATAACTTCTTCTAATATTCCCCATACTTCTGGTCTTAATCTTTCGACCATTCTCTTAGCATTTTTTATATTTTGAGCAATTCCACGACCTACTAATTCTCTCATTACAAATGGTTTAAATAATTCAACAGCCATTTCCTTTGGAAGTCCACATTGATATATTTTTAGTTCTGGTCCTACTACGATAACAGAACGTCCAGAATAATCAACACGTTTTCCAAGTAGGTTTTGACGGAATCTACCTTGTTTTCCTTTTAACATATCTGATAAAGATTTTAATGGTCTATTTCCTGCTCCAGTTACTGGTCTTCCACGTCTTCCATTATCAATTAATGCATCTACAGATTCTTGTAACATTCTCTTTTCGTTTCTTACAATAATTTCTGGTGCACCTAATTCTAATAATCTTTTTAATCTGTTATTTCTATTAATAACTCTTCTATATAAGTCATTTAAATCTGATGTTGCAAATCTACCACCATCTAATTGAACCATTGGTCTTAATTCTGGTGGAATAACTGGAACAACATTCATAACCATCCATTCTGGTCTATTTCCAGATATTCTAAATGCTTCTACTGTATCTAATCTTTTTACAAGTTTAACTCTTTTTTGTTCACTAGCTGTTTCTAATTCTTTTCTAATTTGTTTTGATAATTTTTCAAGGTCAATTTGTTCTAATAATTCTCTTAAAGCTTCTGCTCCCATTTTTGCCTTAAAAGAACCTCTACCATATTTTTCTTCTGCTTCATGATATTCTTTTTCATTTAACACTTGACATTTTTCTAATCCTGAAGTTCCTTTATCTACAACTATATAAGATGCAAAATAAATTATTTTTTCAAGGTTTCTTGGTGAAACATCTAACATTAATGCTATTCTACTTGGAATACCTTTAAAATACCATATATGAGCTACTGGTGCTGCAAGTTCAATATGTCCCATTCTCTCACGTCTAACTTTTGATTTTGTAACTTCTACACCACATCTATCACATACAATCCCTTTATATCTTACTCTTTTATACTTACCACAGTGACATTCCCAATCTTTTGTTGGTCCAAAGATTCTTTCACAAAACAAACCATCTCTTTCTGGTTTTAATGTTCTATAGTTTATAGTTTCAGGTTTTTTTACTTCACCTTTTGACCATTCTCTTATTTTTTCATCTGATGCCACTCCTATTTTTAGCTTATTAAAAATATCTAATTCGTCCACTATTTTTCCCCCTAGACTTTTATAATATTTTTTGATTTTAAACATAAAATAAGTCTATCCACCGCTCTTGCAATTCCATCCTGTCGCTTATTTTATGTTTAAAATCTATTAAATTAATTTAAATCTAAACTGATTATTTTTATTAGATATCATCATTATTTAAATCATCATTAAATAATAATTCGTCTCCTTCATCATCTAGTCCTTCAAACAATTCATCACTATCTTCATTTAAAGAATCTTCATTGTTCTCTTCTTCGCCATAACCATCTAGGTCACCGTCTGCAATAACTTCATCTTCAGCTAATATCTTTTTATCTTGATTTGGATCATATTCTATTCCTTCTTCGATGTTTTCTTTTAGTTCTAATTCTTGATTATCTTCTGAATATAATCTTACATCTAGTCCTAAAGATTGTAATTCTTTTACAAGAACTTTAAAGCTTTCTGGAACTCCTGGTTCTGGAACATTTTCGCCTTTTACTATTGCTTCATATGTCTTAACACGTCCTACAACATCATCAGATTTAACTGTTAACATTTCTTGTAAAGTATAAGCTGCACCATATGCCTCTAATGCCCAAACTTCCATTTCTCCAAAACGTTGTCCACCAAATTGTGCTTTTCCTCCTAAAGGTTGTTGTGTTACTAATGAGTATGGTCCTGTTGAACGAGCATGTATCTTATCATCTACTAAGTGATGTAGTTTTAACATATACATTACTCCTACTGTAATTGGGCTTGCAAATGGATCTCCTGTTCTACCATCATATAAAGTCATTTTTCCATCTTCGCTCATGCCAGCTTTTGCTAATAATTCTTTTACATCTTCCTCTGTTGCACCATCAAATACTGGTGTAGAAATTTTCCATCCTAATGCCTTTGCTGCGCCACCTAAGTGAACCTCTAAAACTTGACCTAAGTTCATACGAGAAGGAACACCTAATGGGTTTAATAAAATATCAATTGGTGTACCATCTGGCATAAATGGCATATCTTCTTCTGGTAAAACTCTTGAAATAACACCTTTGTTACCATGACGTCCTGCCATTTTATCTCCAACAGAAATCTTTCTTTTTGTTGCAATATAACATCTAATAATTTGGTTAACACCAGGTCCTAATTCGTCTGAATTATCTCTAGTAAATATTTTAACATCAACTATTGTTCCAGCTTCTCCATGTGGTACTCTTAAAGATGTGTCTCTAACTTCTCTTGCTTTTTCTCCAAAGATAGCTCTTAATAATCTTTCTTCTGCTGTTAATTCAGTCTCTCCCTTTGGTGTAACTTTACCAACTAAAATATCTCCTGGTCTAACTTCAGCACCAATTCTAATAATTCCATTTTCATCTAAGTCTTTTAATGAATCATCACCAACGTTTGGAATGTCTCTTGTAATTTCTTCTGCTCCTAATTTAGTATCACGACATTCACAATCATATTCTTCAATGTGAATTGATGTAAATACATCTTCTTTTACTAATCTTTCATTAATTAATATAGCATCTTCGTAATTGTATCCTTCCCATGTTGAGAATGCTACTAATACGTTTTTACCAAGTGCCATTTCTCCATTTTGTGTAGCTGGTCCATCAGCAATGGCATCTCCCTTTTTAACTTTTTCACCTTTTTTTACAATTGGCTTTTGGTTAATACAAGTTCCACCGTTTGTTCTTTTAAATTTACGTAATTTATGTACAACTGTTTTTCCATTTTTATATTTAACAGTTATTGAATCACATGTTACTTTTTCAATTACTCCATCATCTTCTGCTAATACTAAAATTCCTGAATCTTTTGCTGCTCTATATTCTATACCTGTTCCTACAATTGGGCTTTCTGTAATCATAAGAGGTACTGCTTGACGTTGCATGTTTGCTCCCATCAAGGCTCTCTTAGCATCATCATGCTCTAAGAAAGGAATCATTGCTGCTGCAACAGAAACTAATTGTTTTGGTGATACATCTACATATTGTACTTTATCGCTATCTACTTCAATAACCTCGTTTTTAAATCTAACTCTAATACGTGGATGTACAAATTTTCCATCTTCATTAACTGGTTCTGATGCTTGAGCAATAATATAGTTATCTTCTACATCTGCACTCATATACTCAACAATATCTGTTAATTTATGTGTTTCTGGATCTACCTTTCTATATGGTGTTTCAATAAATCCATATTCATTAATTTGAGCAAATGAAGAAAGTGCTGAAATAAGTCCAATGTTTGGTCCTTCTGGAGATTCTATAGGACATAATCTACCATAGTGTGTATAATGAACGTCACGTACTTCAAATCCTGCTCTTTCTCTTGTTAATCCTCCAGGTCCTAAAGCTGAAATTCTTCTTTTATGTGTTAATTCTGATAATGGGTTTGTTTGATCCATAAATTGTGACAATTGTGAGCTTCCAAAGAATTCTCTAATTGCTGATGTGATTGGTTTTGTATTGATTAATGTTTGTGGTGTAACTACATCTAAATCTTGAATTGTCATTCTTTCACGAACAACTCTTTCTAATCTTGTTAAACCAATTCTAAATTGGTTTTGTAATAATTCACCAACACAACGAATTCTACGGTTTGCTAAATGGTCAATATCATCTGGTTTTCCTAATCCATGAGAAAGATTTAATAAATAGTTAATAGAAGCTATCATATCTTCTGTTGTAATATGTTTTGGTACTAATTCATCCATTCTTTCTTCTAAAGCTTTTACTAATTCTTCTTCAGATGTATTGTCTACAATGTTTTTTAAAACATTATAATTTACTAATTCTTTTATATGTAATTTACTTAAGTCAACTGTTGGTAATACTTTGTGGATATTGCATGTAGAGTTTCCTATAATTCTTACTTTTTTATCTCCAACCATAATATCTACAATGTTAATTCCTGAATCTTGAATTTCTTCTGCTACTTCTTCAGAGATAATTTCCCCTGCTTGTACAAAAACTTCTCCTGTTTCACTATCTACTATATCATTTGCAGATACTTTATCTTTAATTCTTGTAGCTAATGCTAATTTTTGATTAAATTTATATCTACCAACTTTGGCTAAATCATAACGTTTATTATCATAAAATAATCCATTAAATAAATTTCTTGCAGCATCAACTGTTGGAAGTTCTCCCGGTCTTAATTTTTTGTAAATTTCAATTAAGGCTTCATCTTGATCTTTAATAGTGTCTTTGTTTATTGTTGCTTTTAGCATTTCTTCTTCACCAAATAAATCTATTATTTGGCTATCTGTTGCTATTCCAATTGCTCTAAGCAATGTGGTTACTGGAACTTTTCTTGTTCTATCAACACGTACCCAGAATATATCATTACCATCTGTTTCATATTCTAGCCATGCTCCTCTTAATGGCATAACTGTAGAATTGTATGTTCTTTTTCCTGTTTTTGTATCAAATTCTTCTCCATAATAACAACCTGGTGAACGTACTAATTGGCTTACTACTACTCTTTCTGCACCATTAATTACGAAGGTTCCACTATCTGTCATAAGTGGGAAATCACCTAAGTAAATTTCTTGTTCTTTAATTTCACCTGTTTCACGGTTAATTAATCTGACTTTTACATGTAATCTTGTAGAATATGTAGCATCTCTTTCTTTTGCTTCTTCAACTGAGTATTTTGTTTTTTCCTCCATGTAATAATCGAAAAATTCAAGAACTAAATTTCCAGAATAATCTTCAATTGGTGAAATATCCTTTAATACTTCTCCTAATCCTTCTTCTACAAACCAGTCATATGAGTCTTTTTGTACTTTGATTAGGTTTGGCATTTCAATATAATCGCCAACTTTTGCGAAATCTTTACGAGAGGCTTTCTCGTATTTAACTTCTTTAATTTTCAAAAAAATCACCCCATAAAATGTATTTAAGCAGAAATAAATATATTTTATTTAAAAGAAGTCCCTCTCAAATGATAATTTGCTTACTAAGTTTTTAAAATGTCTGCTTTTACATATTAAAATTACTTAGGGCTCATTACATTTAATTCCTCTTCTTTTAATTTTAAACTTTTGAATTGTAAATTAGTTTGATATCAAAAATAAAATTTTTATAAACGGCAACAAAAGAGCTGTTGAAAATCTTTGATTTTTCAACTGGCTCTAGTGTTTCTTTATCTTTTACTTTTGTTAATATTTTTTATTTTAATCACCCTTATTCTTATTTTTAACTTTTTAGGGCATATTTATTATACGAATCTTTAATATGATATCACATTCTACTCATTAATGTCAAGCTTTTTAACACTTTTATCATTATTGTTTTCTTTATCAGATCCTTCTATATTTACATTTAACTCATTCGTATCTTTAATCGCTGTATCAGTATCTTCTATTTTTTCAATATTGGCAGTTACTATTATTTCTATATCTTCTTTTATCTTTTCTATTTCATAAATTACTTCTCCATCAACTTCTTCTCCTGTAAGCTCTATCTCTTCACCTAATTTTTTTACTTTTACAATAATATCTGATATTTCATAACCTTCAACTGCTTGTATTTTAAATTTATATGTATCACCATATTTTATTCCATCTTTTGAGGAGTTCTGTACATCAATAATTTTTATATTTTGTGGTACATTTTTCTCTATTTTATATACATTATCATCTAAATAATGTATATTTTTGCAATACTTTCTTAATATCTCATCAAAATTAACCTTTGCTTTTTCTTGTGCCACATAAATATTTTCTATATTATCTGATCCATAAAAAGCATTTTCGTTTATATTTGTTACAGTAGATGGTATGTATACTGTTTTTAGGCTTGTACATCTCGCAAATATTCCTGAACATAGACTTGTTACTCCTTCCTTTATTTTCACTTCTTCTAAGCTAGTTGCTCTGTCAAACCCACTATACATACCTCTCATTTCTTTTACATTTATGTATTTCAAGTTTTTACATCCATAATATGCACATGAAGCATAACCACTGCCTTCATAATCGCCAGTATTTATCAAAGATATACAATTAGCAAATGCTCCCTCTCCCAAATAAGATATTTTTCCTACAATCTCTTTTATCTTTATGCAATTTAAAAAAGCATAATAAGATATTGATATACCTTTTTGTCCAACATATAACTTTCCATCAAATCCCGTACAATTTTGAAAAGCATTTTGACCTATACTTGATAACTCTTCTGGAATAACTAAATCTCCTGTAAATCCACTACAATTAGTAAACGCTCCAGTTGCTATATATTCTACTTTTCCTAAATTTAATTTTCCATTAAACTTATCACAATTAATAAATGCTTCCCAATTTATTCGAGTAACACTATTAGGTATGGTTAAATTTCCTATAAAGTGTGAATTTGAAAATGCACATGCTTCTATACTTTCTATTCCTTCTTCTAAAACCAATGGAATCTCACTTGTACATCTTTCAAAAGCATGTTCTGATATCTTTTTAATACTACCTGGCACTGTTAATGTTCCTTTTAATTTTGAGCACCCCATAAAAGCATACTCTTCTATTTCTGTAACTGTATTTGGAATTTCTACTTTAGTATTTTTTCCTGGCAAGCATCTTATCAATATTGTTTTATTTTTATTATATATAATTCCATCTTCGATTGTAAAACATGGATTATCTTGTGATATAGTAACTGTCTCTAAGTTATTACATCCATAAAATGCCTTTTCTGTAATATGATATACTGTTGATGGTATATGAACAGATTTTAAATTTTCAGCTCCTAAAAATGTATAATCCCCAATTTGTCCTACACCTTCTTCTATTACAAAACTAACAATATCTTTATCTCTAATATGTTTTTCTACAAATCCACTACTAATTTTGGTTCCATAAAATGCTCCTGCTCCTATGAACTCCATACTTCCAAGTATATTAACTTTTTCCAAATTACTACAATCCGAAAATGCTCCTGAACCAATTCTAGTAAAATTTTTTGGAATCGTTATTTCCGTCAAACTTTGGCACTTACTAAATGAATTAGCTCCTATACTATATTTTCCATCATATTCTTCTGATACATCTAATATTGTAATATCAGATAATTTTATACAAGAATAAAAAGCATTATCTCCTATACCTAATGCACCACCTAATAATTGTACCTCTTCTAAATTACTACATTGGTAAAAAGTATTATCTTTTATTTCTATTGGATTAGATATACTCACTTTTTTTAAGCTAGAACACTTAGAAAATGCACCTTTCCCAATATTTGTAACTGCATTAGGAATATTAATATCTTGTAATTTATCGCATCCCGAAAAAGAATAATCCTTTATTTCTTTTAAATTATCAGACAATTTTACACTTGTTAAATTATTACACCCTGAAAACGCTTCTTCTCCCATATATGTAACACTGTTTGGTATTTCCATACTAGTCAATCCTGTGCAATCATCAAATGCATAATCTCCAATATATACTACAGTATCTGGTATTTCTATGTTAACTAAGTTCTTTTTATTGTCAAAACATCGTGCAACTATTGAAATCGTTCCTTCCTTTATTACTATATTGGTATTTTCAGGCATTTCTCCTTTATAGCTATATAAAACATTATTTATATATAGCTCTCCATAAGGTTTTTTATCATACCAAATAGTCCTATCAAAAGCTCCAAATCCTATTTCTATTACTGTATCTGGTATCGTTATATTATCTAAGTTAGAACAGCCATAAAATGCCTGCTTACCTATTTTAGTTAAAGCACTATCTTCATCAATTTTTATACCTACTAAATTTTTACATGAACTAAAAGCCCAATATTCAATTTCTTTAACAGTTTTTGGAATTATTACATTTTTCAAATTCATATTACTTTCAAATGCCTGAGCTTGAATTTTAGTTAATGGATATCCATTTAAGTATGATGGTATATATAAATTTTCTTGTATTTCTCCCGATTCATATTTTATTTCTACTATCTCATCATTTTCTAAAGTATAATTCCATGTTATTTTATTTTCATCTGTAACTTTTCCAGTATATGCATTAACTTGGTCACTTCTTAAAAACATACAAGCAACAGCAACTATACTTAATAATATTATCTTTTTTACTTTTGGTTTCATATTACTTATTCCCTCCTTTCCTTCTTTTACTTATTATTATTACATTTATAGAAATAGCTATAATTAATACTATTATTACTGCAATTATATAGTCTCCTGTATGCGGATTTATTATATTACTTATTTTATTAGTAGTATTATCTGTTTCTTTTACATTATCTGAAGGTTTATTATCATTTGAAATATTCGAATCATTATTATCATCTTTTTGGTCTGTATTATCTGTATTATCTTTATTTTCTTCATCTTTTTTATCTGTATCATCTGGTTTTTTCACTTCTTCTTTTGCATAATAATATTTTACTATTATTGCCTCTTCTTCAAATTGACCTTTTGCATTTTGTGGAATAGGTTCAACTAAAACATAATCTTTTATGTCTTTTGGAATTGCAACATATTCTTCTCCAACTTCGCCTTCTTTTATTTGTTCTTCTGATATTTCTTGATTTGTTTCTTTTCCAAGATATTTTATTATAACTTTTGATTTTATTTTTTCAAACTCAACAGTTATATTTTTATTTTCTTTAATGTTTTCTAATTTGTCTATAACTACTATTCCCGCATCATTCGCATTAATTTCTATTTCTTTTTCATTTATTTTTATTTTCGAAATTTTATATCCACTATATGGTACAATTTCTATTTTCTTTTTTGAATCTTCTCCATGTTTCACTATTTCGTATGCATCTTTCCCCTGCCCTGATATAGTTCCACCATCATTTATAACATTAGTTTTTACGATATACTCTTTTAATTTATAATAATATACTACATTTATTTCTGTGCTATCTAAACTATCTGTAATTGTACCACTTCTATTTTCTGGTTCTTTAAATAATTCATATCCATCTGGTATATTATCCATTCCCTGAGTTTCATATTCTTCCCCTATATTTTTATATTGTATATTATCATCCTGCATATACTCATTTGTTTCCATATTAATATAACTAGTTACTATTTTTACAGGATTCTCATTATAATAATATGTTACTTGTGTTGTTTCATTTGTTATTTTTCCGGTGGCATTTACTGGCAATTTTTCAGTATTTAAGCTATAATTTGCAATATATTCCTTAGGATTCGTCACATATTTATCATTAATATTTCCTCTTATTATTTGCTTATCAGCAACTTCTTCTGTTGTGTCAGTTTTATAATGATTTACAATTATTTCTCCCATTTTAGATTCTTCTATAAATGTCGCATATACATTTTTATTTTGTGTAACATTCTTAAACAATGGAATCTTTACACTATTATCTTCTTCCTCAGAAAAATTAATATTTTCGCCATTAACTGATATACTTAAAACTCTATACCCATCATTTGGAGTAACAACAATTTCTTTTGTTGCATCTTTTCCATGTTTTACTTTTTCATATAAAAAATCTTCACTTCCGCTTATCTTTCCATTTTCTCCACATGCTGTAGTTATTTCATATTCCTTTAAAGAATTATATACTTTTATTTCTGTTTTTTGTGGTATAGATGCTGCCTCTTTGTTTATTTCTAATAAAGTTGTTGCACTTATTCTTTCTGAGTTCAATTCTATTGGTATTAATATTTCATCATTATTTGTTACTGTTACATTTTTAATTGATTTTCTATATGAATAGTAATCACTATCATAATTTACGATTTTTTTATTAAATTCATATTTATCTTCCAATTCAAACTCAGGTGAATATTTATATATACTTTTTTCACCTTGAACTACATAACTTCCATCTTTCAGTTTCAATATTCCATATAATTTTTCTACATTTCCATTTGATATATCTTCAGTTTCTACTTCTTCAATCCATTCTAATTCACCTTGTTTACTATATTTGGCAATTACTGCTGATATTGAATAATTATCACCTCTTACTGCATTTGTATATACTCCATATTCTGCTCTTTCTTGAGTTGTTCCTACAAATAGATATCCTCCATCATTATCTATACAACCATCCTCAAGTACATTAACTGAACTATAATATCCATGTGCTGTTTTTCCAAGTTTCTTTACCCATAACAAATCTAGATTTTTATCAAGTTTTAATATCCATCCTCCCTCATACTGCGAATTCGTAGAATAAACTATAAAATTGCCATTATTATCCTCCATTATCTTTGCACATTCTACGCCATTATATTCTCCTCCAGTGAAAAATTCTTTTTGTCCAATATAATCTCCTTGTAAAGTATATTTAAAAATCCCAATTGTAGGTCTTGAACTACCTCCTTGTTGAGCAGATTCTATTGTATCATTATAAGAATTTTTTCCAACTGCAACCATGATATAATTATCTTTGCTTATTATAATATTTCCAGCATTTCCTTTAGCAGGAACAATTTGATTCCACTCACTTTCTCCTTTATAATTAAATTTACTTAAAACTATCATTTTTTCATCATCATGCGAATAACCTTTACTAGCAAGTGCAATATACCCCCCATCATTAAGTTGTATTACTTGATTATAAGAACAATAATAATTACCAATTGATTCATCAATTAATTCATTACTTTTCTCCCATTCAACCTCAAACTGTGAATTGTATTTAGTAATTTTTCTACCACACACTCCTACATATCCGCCATCATTTGTTTGACTCATACTTGTCTGCTTAATATCTGAATATTCAGCTTTTATAGTTATTTCACTTTCTCCTTTTTGGCTTTCATCAATCCCAAAATAATATGTATGTTCTTCTAAACTTCCTAAATAGTAACCTTCAAGAGCCTGAACTTCTATTACTTTATATAATCCTGACTCTAAGCTTTCTTGAATTCGTCCTTCTTCATCTGTTTCAAGAACTCTATATTTTACTTTGTTTATAAATTCTTCTTTTCCAACAACTTGTCCATTAATATTTTTAGCCTCTGATAAACTCTCACTTCCATCTTCATTTTTTTCAACTTTATATATAGCAAATTTTACTCCTTTTAATAGTTTTCCAGTCTCTTCATCTTCTTTTATTATCTCAAATGTTTTTTCATTATCCATTTGAACATAAACTATATTATTTACTACATTTGGTTCTTGTTTGAAATTACCTTGTGTCACTGCAAATTTTAAATTTCCATCATTATCTTTAGTTGCAATAAACTTTATTTCTTGTTCATTTAATACATATCCTTTAGCAGCTTCTATTTCTTTTATTGTGTATTCATATCCTGCATACAAAGTTAGTTCAATTTCTCCATTTTTATCTGTCAAGTATTCTTTTCCTTCCTCCGGAAACCATTTACCTTTAATATTAAACTTAGTATTTGGTACTACATTATCACTATTTTTTTGATATTTAGTCAAATTAAACGTATACGCATCTTCTTTTTCATTTTCTAAAACTGTTGATAATACTGGAACTTTTCCACTCTCTTTATTAATACTAATTTCCTTGAATTTGTTATCTAAGTCATATGCTATATATTGTTTGTTATTGCTTTGAACTTTAAATCTTATTTCTTCATTTATTTCCTTATATCCTTCAGCATATATTTCTTTTAAAGTATAAATTTCATTTTGGTATAATCCTGATATATACACACTTCCATCGTTTAGAGTTTGTATTATTACTCCATTTTCTGAAATTCCTTTACCTTTTAATAAAAACTTAACATTACTAATCTTATTTTGAGTTTCTGTTTCTGTTTTTACTAAATTTAAAGCATATTTAACTTTGTTTTCTAATGATAATTTAACTAGATTCTGTTCATTTATAACTTCCTGTTCCTTAAATTCTCCAGCTACATTTTCTATACTTAAAGTTCCATCATTAGCATTTACTTTTATCTTTCTTTCAGTAGAATCACATTCATAATTTGATGTAACATTAGTTTTTGTTATCTTATACTCTTTTTCTACATATAAATTTTTGATTTTTAAATTACCATTTTCGTCTGTTGTTCCAATTATGTTCTCTTTTCCATCTGATATATTATATGTAACACCTTTAACAGTTTCTGCTGTAAATTCTTCATAATCTGTTATATCTAAATTATATTTTTTAGCAACTAGAATTCCTAATTTATTTGTTTCAACTCTTTGATATAACTTTCCTTCATTAGTATCTAAGTTGAAATATACCGCATGTGTTGAATAAGAATTTTGATTATATTCTACATTATCTGGCAAATTTATTTCATATACAAATGAATATTTATCACCAATTTTTAAAACCAATTGGCTTAAATCAATAAAATATGATTTTATTTTTGAAAAATCACTAGGACTCTCAACCCATTCATTATTACTATCTTTTAAATCTCTTGTTACATTATCTTTTTCTGAATAATATATTTTCACCTTATCTTTTAATTTTTCTGGAATTTTTATTCCTTCAGAAAACATAGATGTAGAATAATCAGATCCCATATTATTTCCATCTATTACATATGTATTATCTCTAAATGGTAGTTTTCCAACTATTACAACATCTCTTATATCACCACCTGAATAATTATTAAATATTTTTATTTCTATTTTCTGAGTTTTGCTCAAGTCACTTTTGTCTATTTCTAGATTTTCTGACTCTTTTGCTATCGCATTGCCATTTTCGTCAATAATATTCTCTGTAGTAATTAAATTGTTAGGTGCCATAATATTTACACCTGTTTTTGCATATGCAACTACATCATTTGTATCTCCATTGTTATTAATATCATAAATATCTGATTTCGTATGGTCTACCTCATATACTTCATTTTCTGGATTACTTGCATATACTTCTATATTATAATTGTCAGTTTTAGTCATAGGGTCACATCTTATAGTCATATATAAACTAATTGCAAAGTTTATTGGTTTTTCATTTTGAGTATCTATTTGTATATAGATATTTCCATCTTGCTCATATTTGCTATATTTTGATATATTTACATTAGAACTATTAGTTCTTATTTCGTCTATATTAGCATTTACTATCTGAGAAGGTAATTTCACTAAAAATTTACCATCTTTCCAACTTTGTACGCAATTATTACTTGCTTCTATATCTAGGCAAATTTGATTTTCTACTTGGCTAGAAATATTCTCTTTATTAGTTGACACACTTATAATAGAAGAAGGAGTTTTAAAATCAGTAACAGCTGTCGCATGTACAGTATTATTACATATTGCTGTACTGTAATTATAAATATAATTATATTTAAGTAATTCTTCTTTAGTTATAGAATTACTTAATGCTAATGAATCTATCTTTTTCATATTATTAACCTTAATGTTTCCATTTTCACCAGGTTGAACACTACTAGTTTCTATCCTTATAATCTTAACGTCATCTGAATAATAATATTTTTCATCCCAATTGCTCTTATAAAATGTTTTTATTAATTCATTCGTTTCATTATTGTATAATTTTATTGTTCCATTTTCTCCTAATAGACTTTGTATATCTCCTGAAAAATATATTCCCACATTCTTTATACAATTTGTTTCCATACTACCTAGAGTATCTGATTGCTCTTGTTTTATCACTATTACATCATCCTGAGTATTTTTCATTCGTAATATCTGCCATGTTACTTCATATGTATCATCTTTTATATCTTGTACCCCTTTGTAAACATCTAATACATTTTTCTTATTTAATTTTTCATTTACACTTGTACTATATGCATATTCTCTTGTTTCTACTTCCGAGAAACATAATATTGCTTGAATTTCTCTTTCAGCAGTATTACTTTTCACTATTCCATCTTCATATAAATTCAAATTATTATATGCCTCATAATAAGCTGATACTGGAATATTTAATATATAATTTCCATCTTCCATACTTGAAATTGCTTCTTGCGGATATTGTACCTCAAGTTGGAAAATATAATTTCTCTTTATCGGATTTTCTATTGTTCCATCTGAATATATTTGACTTGATCTTTCTATATGAAATTCCCTTGTATCTTTATCATATTCACCATTTTGAACAGAAACTTCAATAGGTGAATATCCATTTAATTGTGGAATTGTCCCTTGTACGCATAACTTTGAAAGCATTAATTTTTTCTGCAATTCAGACACTTCTACATTTAACTTAATACTTGAATTTTCTTTATCTAATATACATTTTTGAGATACACTATCTATATTAGCAGTTACATCACCATACCAATCTACTGTTAAAAACACATCTTTCTTTATTTCTTGTTCTTCTCCTTTGCTGTTTACATATGTCCCTTCTAAAGTTATTTTATTATCTTTTCTTGAATAATTATTTATATTTCCAGATTGTATTGCATATGCTTTTGTTGAAGAATACTTATAATCTCCACTTAAAATTAACCCTTGTATTAGTGCATTAGTTCCCTCTTTTATTTCTCGTAAATCTATAGAGTTTACATTAGATGAAATATAATTTCCATTAATTACATTATCTGCAACTAATGAAGTTGATAAAAAAAAGTTCTTTCCATCTATTTTTATTTTTGCATCCTTTAACGTTCCCTCTGAATTTACATTAAGTTGCATATACAAAGTGTCTTGACTTCCAATTTCTTTACAAGTACCTCTAAGTTTTTCTGCTTTTCCATCTCCATCTAAATCTTTTAAAACATAAGCATCAAACTTAACAAAATCACTTTGTGTTTTATCGTCATCTTCTTCAACTTGAGTATATGATTTAGCTACCTTCATTTCTGCTTCATTTATATTTTTAGAATTTTTTACACACATACTCAATATAATACTGATTAAAGTAATAATCATAAGTACGACTATTAAAATTATTTTTGCTTTTTTATTTTCTTTAAATTTAAACATATTTCTCCCCCTAATGACACTATTATCTTATTTAATTATTTCATAATAAAAAAATCTTTTCAATATTACTATTTTTATACTTTTCTAGCTTTCTTACGGATACTATCTCTCACTAACTTATTACTTTTCTATTTCTTTTATTTAACATTATTGTAATAAAATTATACCTAATCTTTATTAATCCTTTATAGCCGTAGAAATTTATCAAACCACAAAAAAATATTGAGACAGAAAATTTGAATTTCTTCTATCTCAATATCAATTTTTTATCTCTCATACATTATCTAACACTTACATATAAATTCATCAAGATTTATATATCCAAAGTTATTATTTCAAAAATGCACCAATAGCACCAAACACTCCTGCAGATGCTAGCCCCATTATAATTCCAGCTAAAACAACTCCTGCCATAACCGCAATAACACTCTTTTTAAAATCCATATCTAAAAGGCTTGCTGCAAGTGTTCCTGTCCAAGCTCCTGTTCCAGGAAGTGGTATACCTACAAAAAGAAACAATGCCCAATATAATCCTTTTCCTGCTTTTTCTTGTAATTTCTTTCCGCCTTTTTCGCCTTTTTCTAAACAAAATTTAAAGAATTTTCCGATAATTTTTTTGTCTGCTCCCCATACTAAAACTTTTCTAGCAAAGAAAAAGATAATAGGTACAGGCAACATATTTCCTATAATACAAATTATATAAAGTGGTATTATTGGAAGTGCATCTCCCCATAAATTACTTAGTCCTACTGGAACTGCTCCTCTTAATTCAATTAACGGTACCATTGATATAAAAAATACTAATAAATATTTTTTTAGCATATAACTTCTCCTTTTCATTTTTATTAATTTTAATAAAATAATATTTTATACATGATAAATACTATACATGATAATTCACAAAAAAACAAGTACATTAAATATATTTTTTTATCTTTCATTTTCATCTTTTTCTGTAATGCTTTGTTCTTTGTTTTTCGACTCAAGACCCCACTTAACTCGTTGTATATTTTCATTCAACAACTCTGCTATATCTACTTCACTTTTTCCCTCTTTATGCATTATCTTAATTTCATTATTCAACTCTTTTTGTTTATTTACCTCTTTAATTGCATCAACAGTATATAAATGTAAGTTCTCTGCTATTTGTTCTACACTCATTCCATTTTTTAGATATTTCATAATATTATAACTTAATTCTTGTTCTTCAATTCCAGACATAATCCTTTTCTCGTCATTTTTGTTTGGCAATTCATAGTATATCTCTCTTACAATCGCCTTTGCATTTGTAAATCTACTTAATTGCACATATATTTGTATTAGCTCTTCAATTTCCCCACGATTTGGCTTACGATAATTCTTTATAATTATTCTATTTCTTAATCTTTTTAATTCTTCTTTGTCATATTCTTCTCCACTCATAATCTTCTTTTTTATTTCTAATAATTTTTTTGACGTCTTACTAACTATCATCTTTTCTTTAACTTCTTCTTTTCCCTCTTTAATTTTTTTTGAAGTGCTATTAACTTTCCTCACTTGAACATTAAATCTTCTACTATCCTCATTCCCTATTTTTTCTGTTTTCTTAGAAATTTCCCTTTTACTTTTTTCAATTATTTCTGTAACTTCTTGTGGCGTTATATTTACCGTATTAGCTATTTCGCTTATCTTCATTCCTCTCACATACATATTAATAATGAATCTTTCTGTTATATCATTTTTCATAAAATCCTCCTCCTTATCTAATATTTTTAATATGATTTACTACTTTCGATTTCTGTTTCTTTCTTTTTTATTTTCTCTGCCAATTTAAAATCTACATAGTCTTCTACTAGTATTCTAACAACTGCACTAACTGGCACTGCTAGAAACATTCCTAACATTCCAAAATAAGCTCCCCCAACTGTTATCGCAAATATAACTAATAATGGACTTACTTTTAATGATTGTCCCACAATTTTAGGATTAATAATATTAGCATCAATTTGTTGTAATATGATAACTACAATCAACATCCAAATTGCTTGTGTTAATCCTCCTGTTATTAAGGTTATAACTGCAGATATTGCAACAGCAATGATAGCACCTACATATGGTATCATATTAAATAGTCCTATAAAAAATCCTAATAATGGTGCATATTTTATTCCCATTATTGTCATCGCTATAGTTACTAATATTCCAACCACTATTGCATCTAAAAACTGACTTGCTATAAATTTAAAGAATATTTCATTTGAATTGTTAAAATATTTATCAATATTTTTATATGTTCTATCTTTAAAAATTGCACAAGCAAATTTCTTTAAAAAGCCTAATATTTCATCTCTTTCTGATAAGATATAAACTGATACAATTACTGCTACAAATATATCAAATATACTTGTTACTGCATTAACTGCTCCTATAGCATATTGTACAATCATGTCTAAATTAAAATATTGCTTAATATTTATATTTTGTATATTAGTTATTACATCTTGAGCCCAATCACCCTTTAATATTGAATCTGATGGTAAATTGTTATAATTATTTATTGCTATCTCAAAATATCCTTGCATATTATTTACTAAGTCCTTTATACTTTCTATTACAACTGGTAAAATAACACTAACTAATATAATAATTAATATTGCTACAATAAAGTATACACTTATTATGCTCATTCCTCTTGCATTTTTCTTTATAAATTTTCTTTTTGATTTTTTATATGCTTCTTCCATTTTTTTGCAAGGAATATAAAGTAAATATGCTATAAATATTCCCACAAAGAATGGACTTATAATCCCAAAAAATTTTCCTATTACATCAACTACGTCTCCAAAATTATCAAGAGCTTTGTATACAATAATAATTGCAACACCAAGTAAAAACCAATATATCCATTTTTTAAAATGATTTCTAATTTCACTCATTTTCATTTCATTCCTTCCTTATATTTCTATTTCTAATTCTACAGGGCAATGATCACTTCCCATTACATCTTCATCTATTTTTGCTTCTTTTATTTTATTTTTTATATCATTTGAAACAATAAAATAGTCAATTCTCCATCCTACATTCTTTTCTCTTGCCTTTCTCATATAAGACCACCATGTATATACATTTTCTTTGTCAGGATATAAATATCTATATGTATCTATAAAACCTGCTTTTAATAGTTCAGTCATCTTATTTCTCTCTTCATCTGTAAATCCTGCACTTTTATGATTTGTCTTAGGGTTTTTTAAATCAATTTCTTTATGTGCTACATTTAAGTCTCCACACATAATAACTGGTTTTGATTGGTTTAGTTTTAACAGGTATTTTCTAATTTCATCTTCCCATTCCTGTCTATAATCTAATCTTTCTAATTCTCTTTTAGAATTTGGTGTGTATATATTTACAATATAAAATTTTTCATATTCTAATGTAATTACTCTTCCTTCTCTATCATGTTTCTCTATTTCTATTCCATATTTAACATCTATTGGCTCTTTTTTTGTAAATATTGCTGTTCCAGAATATCCCTTTTTTTCAGCACTATTCCAGTAACTTTTGTAACCTTCAAATTCTAATTCGATTTGGTCTTTTTGACATTTTGTTTCTTGAATACAAAAAATGTCACTGTTTGCTTTTTGAAAAAATTCTTTGAATCCTTTGTTTATACATGCTCTTATTCCATTTACGTTCCATGAAATTAATTTCATTTTTACACCTCTTATTATAACCTTGTTTCTTTACCTATTTTACTATATTTCAGGCTAAATGGCAACCTATATCAAATAGAAAATATCTCAGTTAATTAAATTATTAACTGAGATATTTTTCACATTAAATTTATTGTGTTACACTAACAGGTAAGTATTTTACTCCCCATTGTAATGCTGCTGAATGAGAACTTACATAAATGTCAATTCTATTTCCTTTTATCGCTCCGCCTCTATCTTCTACTGTGTAGATATGTCCACCTATATTTAGTTTTGTTCCAAATGCAAATTTCGATGGTGCTGCAACTGTTCTTCCTGCTGTTGCTTGTGTTCCTGATGCTGTTCTTCCTGTAGTTTTACCACAACATTTGCTACAAGAACAATACGCTGTGATTTTATAAGTTTCTCCGTCAATTACTGCTGTAGTAGTTGTTCCTGATGTTCTTGGTAAATCAGCACTTCTAGATGTTTCTACTTTCTTTTGAACTTGAACAATTTTATTTACAGGCTCTTGAACTACTACTTCTGATATAACTGTTTTTTCAATTTCTACTTCATTTTGATATTTTATTTTATATGTTACTTCTTTTATTCCGTCTTTTCCTTCTTTTAAAACTTTATTAGTTGTATTTGAGTCTGCACTAGTTGAATTTTTTGTTATTGTCTCATATGGGATTGCAACTTGCTCTACTACTATTTTTTCAGTGATTGGAGCATAATTTTGTAATAATTGTTCTAAAGTTGTTTCTGCACCTTCTTCTGATATTTTGGCTATTTTAACCTCATTGTATGACTTATCTGTTATTTGAATATTTTGACCAGCTGATATTTGACTATCTAAGTCTGGTATTGTTTTTTGATCTTCTTTTAATACAATATTATTTTCTTCTAATACTTCCGATACTGTAGTTTTTGAAGTTAATGCTGTCATTTCATATCCATTTTGAAGAATAATTTTTATATCCTTCAAGTTGGTATTAACTGCCATAACTCCTATTCCTGATATTAAAATTAATATAATACTTACACATATAATCTTTATTATAGAAATTGAAGCTTTTTCTTCTCTTTTCATAAAAATTTATTACCTCCTTTTTGGCAACACATTTATTATACTCTTTTTTCTTATTTTTGTCAAATTTGGACTTTTCCACTTTTTTCTTAACTATATAAACATTTCTTTATATTATATGTCCTCCTGTTAAAAATATTACTTTTAATTACTTATTATAACTTCTAATTTATAATCTGTGAATAATAAATGCTTGTTATCTATATACAATTTTTTGTATTTTTTATTGTATAAATTCAAGTAATATGTTATTATATCGTTATATATTATTAAAAGAGGAGGAATAATAATGACTATTTGGATTATATTAGGAATCGTTGTAGTTCTAATAATTGCAGTTATTGGAATGTACAATAGTTTAGTTCAATCTAAAATAAAAGTTGATAATGCTTGGAGTCAAATAGATGTACAATTACAAAGAAGGTTCGATTTAATACCTAACTTTGTAGAAACAGTAAAAGGTTATATGACTCATGAAAAAGAAACTTTTGAAAAGATAGCTAGTCTTAGAACTTCATGGGCAAATGCTAATAGTGTTTCTGAAAAAGCTGAGCTAGACAACCAATTATCTACAACTTTGAAAACAATTATGGCTGTTTCAGAAAACTATCCTGAATTAAAGGCTAATCAAAATTTTTCAGAATTATCAGAAGAATTAAGAAATACAGAAAATAAAATTTCTTTTTCTAGACAATTCTATAATGATACTGTAACAATGTATAATACAAAGTTACAAGTATTCCCTTCTAATATCATTGCTGGAATGTTTAATTTTAAAGCTCGTGATTTATTCAAAGCTGAAAGTGATGAGGCTAGAAGAAATGTAAAAGTTGATTTTGGAAACAATAACTAAATAGCCGAAAAAACACTAAAGAGCTCTTAAATGAGCTCTTTAGTGTTTTATTTTTTTATATTAAATACATCTTTTGCATTCTTATATGTGACACTAGCTACCTCTTCCAAAGTTATCTTCTTAACCTCAGCTATTTTTTTTGCCATATATTTTACATTTCTTGGATCATTTCGTCTTCCCCTCAAAGGTTCTGGCGACAAGTATGGGCTATCTGTTTCAATTAAAACTTTGTCCATTGGTACCATCTCTATAATTTCATTTGCATTTTTAGAATTTTTAAAAGTAATTGGACCAGCAAAAGATATATAGAATCCTAACTTTAATCCCTCTTTTACTAATTCACGATTTAATGGACAACAATGAAATATTCCTTTCTTTTGTACTTTATTATTCTTCAAAATTTCTAAAGTATCCATAACTGCTTCTCTTGTATGTATTACTATTGGAAGCTGTAATTCATTAGCCATTTTTATTTGCTCTATAAATGCTATTTTTTGTAATCCTTTGTTTTCTTTATTCCAATAATAATCTAATCCTATTTCACCAATTGCAACTACTTTATTATTTTTCTTCACTAAATTAGATATTTCAGCTAAATCTTTCCACAATTCATCTTCTGTTTGTGGAATATCATTTGGAGAAATACCACAAGTAGCATAAATAAATTCATATTTTTTAGACAATTCTACTGCTTTTTTTGAACCCTCTAAGCTATATCCAGCAGATACAAAATTTTCTATCTCATCATTATGTATCTTTTCAATTATTTCTTCTCTATCATCATTAAATTTTTCATCATCTAAATGTGCATGACTATCAAAAAATTTCATATAAAACTACCTTCCTAAAACTGTCACATTTGCTACCGCATATTCCTTACAATGTGATATACTCAAATCTATATTTTCAATATCTTTTAAATCAATTCCTATAATATTTAATTTTGGTCTTCCTTGTTTGTCATTTACAACTTCAAAGTCCTTCCAACAAACCTCATATTTATCTTTTATCTTCCATGAAACAGCTTTAAATGCAGCTTCTTTTGCAGCAAACCTAGCAGCATAGTGCTGATATTTCTGTGACTTTTTTTCTTCACAATATTCAATTTCTTTTTTAGTATAGACTCTTTCTAAAAACTTTGCTCCAAGATTTTCTATACTTTCTTTAATTCTTTCTATCTCAATAATATCTATACCACATGTAACTTTCATTTTTATCCCTCATTGTTTCATTAATGTTATAAAGTTTAGTATGTTAAATAGCAATGATGCCACTAATATCACCGCAATTAGTATTGTTACTGTTTTATTTTTTTCTATATTTAAGTCTTTATATAAAACATCATATTTATTTTTTACTTCTCCATATAGCTTTTCTAACTCAAATGTTTCTTGCATTCTGTGATTTAATACTGTTCCAATTTCATCTTCTGTTATTTCTTGAATCCATATTTTTTTAGTAAAATCTATAAATTCTTTTCTTGCTTTTTTTACTAGTTTTGGATTTTTAAACTTCAACTGCAATTTTTTTAGATATATTTTTTTATATAAATTCAATATGTATGTATAAAAGTATTGATTTTCATATTCATCTGGAAGAATTGTATAATTATTCATATCACTGCTTGAAGAAAATAATGTACACCCTAACTTAGTTAAGCCTACTTTTGCATATTTCCATTTTGAAAGTATTTTTATTTTTTCTTTTTCCATTTCATAATTTCTGCTATTATCTGCTGGTAATATATTAGCATACTTTATAAAATTGTGTTTTATTTTATCAAATTCATTTGTACTGTTCCATGCTTCTTGATCAATACATACATATGAATATGTCAAAAATCTTTCTGTATCAATATCTAGTTTAATAGCTCCTATATTAGAACCTGTAATATTTCTAATAAACTCTTTAAATGTTTCTACTTCATCAAAATCTCCTGTTTGTAAACGAATGTTATCATATGTATCTAAAACAGAAATATCTTGATTTATATCTCTAAATTTATAATTAAAATTTAATAAATCTGCAAATTTAGAATCTTCATCAATATTTGTTTTAATCACTAAAAAGCATATTCCTGTACTAAAGCATATAACTTCTACTTTCTGAATTGTAAAGAAAATTCCTTTTCTATCATCTACTTTTCCTTGTATATCTTTTTTTAATGTATATTCGAAAATATTACAAGAATATTTACTAAGAATAGCGGCTCTTGTTTCTATTGGTAATTCTTCCAACCTTTTCAACTCACTACTTCCAAAACTAAAACTAGAAAATAGTAATTCTTTTGTATTAGGCAAGAAATATTTATACATAGTATAATCTTTTTCCTTTTGAAATACCTTTAATTTAAAATCCTTATCTTTTAACATTTTTAATAAATATTTGTGATACTTTCCATCTTTTATAATAAATGGATGTACAAAATATGTATATTGATAATTTATCTTTAGTTCCATTTTACCACCTTATTTTCATTTAAAATGATATTATTTTTTAGTCAACAATAATTATAATTGATTATAATAATTCATATTAATATCTTTTCCTAAATGCCATCTTCCTATAAAGTCAACTTTTAAATAATCTTCTAATTCGTATGTTGGTTCTTGAACAACATTACCTTTTTGATCAATTGCTCCCCATTTTCCGTCTTTTTTAACTGCTACATATCCATATGTATTTTGTTGTGTAGCATCATCATATATATAATCTACTATAACTTTTCCATCTTTATCAACAAATCCATATTTTCCGTTTTTCTTACTTATAAATAAAGTATGAGAATTAAATATATCTGATTCATTTTTTGCTTCAAATTTAAAATTATAGTATTTATGTTCTTCATCTTGTCTTATTTCTATATACCCTTTTTCAGTATCAATATCAAGTAATATTCCTGTCAATTTTACAGTATATGTACTGTCAATTATATCATTATTAAATTCTGCATCTTCTGCAATATATATATCTGCTTTTTCATTATAATATATAGAATTATATTTAAGTTCTACTTTAATATCTTTTTGTAAATCAATAACTCCGTATTTTCCGTCTTTCTTAGCTATAAATACTCCAGACTTTGCTTCACTCAAATATTCATAACTTGCTTCTATAGTTACTTCTCCTGTTGTTTTCATTACACCATATTTATTATCTTTTTTATATATAATTCCATTATCTATATTTTTCAAAATTTCTGTTATTTCATCAAATCCAGTTGTTAATATTTCTGTTCCATCTTTTTTTACTAATATTTGTTTTCCTGATTTTTTTACAACATAATAATCATTTCCATATACCTTAGCAATTTCGTCATATTTCATATCTAAAATAATATTTCCTGAGAAATCAACTATTCCATATTTTCCTTCTGTGTTTTTTACAATATATCCTGATTTATTATCTTTTCCTAGATTAGTAATATCTGCATATTCTGTTTTTAAAATAACTTTTCCTTCATCATCTACTATTCCATATTTTCCATCTTTTAAAATCTTTAACGCATTTTTTATTCCTGATAATGCACTAATTTGGTCATATTCACATGATAGTAATTCTTTGCCTGATAAATCTATTATTCCGTACTTACCATTTTTCTCTACTTTTAAAACATCATCTTCATACCATAAATTATCTTTTTCATCTTTATTTTGAATTGCTTCTATTTTGTCATAATCTTTAAAGATTTCCTCATTTTTGCTATTTAATGCCTTTGTTTTGTAAGTTCCTGTAGTATAATCTACATCATATGTACATAAAAACACATCGTTTTTGCTATTTGGTACAATAATCATTTCTGAATAAGATGGATCTATTATTACACTTCCTGTCTCATCAATAACACCCCATTTATTATCTTTAAATGCTGCAAAATAATCTTTACTAGCAATTTTCCCTTGTTCTTTATTTTTAGTTAATACTCCTTTTATAATAAAAATAACCATAATAATAACAATAATTGCTAATATAACGGCAAATACCTTTTTCATATTTAATTTTGGCTCTTCGTACCTTCTACCTCTACTTCCTCTGCTCATTTTATTTTAGCCCCCTTTTATATAAAATATTTATTTGAATTTTCTATTATATTTTGTATTTTTTTGTAGTTTCACATTTATTTTATATCATCCTTTATAATTAGTCAATCCATTTTTCTCTAAGTTTGAGCATTTTTTCAGCAAATTTGTTTGCGTGCGAAAATTTATAAAAAATGAGGAAGGATTCGCATAAAAAAATCCTTCCTCTGTGTTGATTTAAAATATTTAATTCTAAAATCTTATTCTTCTTTTTTTCTAAATTTACAAACAATAATACTCATATCATCCTTTGCCACACCATAATTATTATCTATAGCTTCATTTAAAATTAAATCTGCTATTTTCTGAGTATTACTAGTTTCAACATCCTCTAACATATATTTAATCCACAACTCTTTATTTTTATATTCAATATTAGAATCTAAGATTCCATCTGAACACATAAGCATAATATCTCCTGCTTCTATATCTTTGTCAAAAGTCTGAATTGTTGTTTCTTCTATAATTCCTGTTGGCAAAGATGTTGATTTTATCATTTGAACTCTTTTCTTATTTTTTATATAAGTTGGACAAGCTCCACTTTTTATAAATTCTATATTTCCTTTATATAAATCTACAATCGCTATATCTAATGTTGCAAATATTTCGTTATTTTGATTTAACAATGCTGTATTTATTAAATCTAATGATATCTTTTTATCAAATCCAGATAAAAGTAGGTTTTCTAATAATCTTAATGCATGTAAACTACTATTTTTAGCCTCTTTTCCACTTCCCATTCCATCACTTATTGCCACTAAATATTTTCCATCTTTTAGCCTAATACTTAAATTGCTATCTCCTGAAGTTTCGCTTTTACTTTTAGTAGTTTCTGCTTTACCAATTGCCATAATATATTTGTCTTCTGATAAAAAGTTTAATCTTTTTCCTACACTAGCTTCATCATTTAATACTATCTTTTCTTTTAGTACTTTTGTCAATATATCTTCTATTACTTCTATTTTTGCTGTTTCCAATATTTCGTCTAAATATATTTCAATTAAAAAACGATTATCTTTTTTTATAACTAAATCTTGAACTTCTATTTCTTTTTGTCTTAACAACTCTATAATTTCCGTTTTTTGATTTTCATATTTTTCTTCTACTTCTAAATCTTTCTCTAAGTCTTTTGCCATACTTTGAATTGCCTTTGATACTCCGTTTAGCTGCCTTCCAATATTTTTTTGATTTTCTTCTACTTTTTTTCTCCATATAAAATTAGATTTACTTATTTTATATGATACATTAATAACTCTTACCATCTGTGAAATATTTTCTTCTAAATACTTACTAATATTTTTATCTTCAAATCCTACTACATAGCTGTTACAATCAGCAAATATTTTTAACAAATCTTGTGTTGTAATTTCTTGTTTATCCAACAAAAAGTCAAATATTTCACTAACAATTTCACCTTCTGTATCTGCTATATCTTCATATAACATGTTTTCTTTATATGGTTCTAGATTATTTAATAATTCAGATAAGAAAATTTGCTTATTTCCAATTTTATTATTTCCTTCTCCATAATTTACTTGTTCTGTATTTCTATATGTTGTTGCCATCTCTTGTATTGCTTCTGAAACATTATTTAAACTTTGAGCCATTTCTTTGCTTTTATTTAATGCTCTACCTGGAGCACCTGGTAAAAATTTATTAGTTCCTATAAATTCTTCTATATCAATTTTTAATGTTTTTGGAATTAATAATAATCCTAATGATGCTATTAAAATTTCTTTAAAATGTATTAATTCTACTGTATAGCCATTTGATACATATGCTAAAAGTACATTTCCTAATGTAAAACCTATAACAACTCCTATTTTACCAAACTTATTTAAAATTCCTGCTAACATTCCAGATATTGCATATGCTGCTATCATTATTGGTTCTGTTCCAGATATAACACCTAATGTTACTCCTATTGTTACTCCTGATGTAGTACCTATTAAAATTCCATTTTTCCAACCTAAAATCATAACAATTAATATGCTTAATATATTTCTAATTCCAAATCCAGCTATACTTAAATCTCCAAAGCCTCCTACTGCAATAGCAAGTAAAAGACTTGCACCTATTACTTCTTCAATCGAAAATGCCCTCTTTAAATAGAATTCTTGTATTACAACTGTTGAGTTTACAAAAATCTTATAAAATACTAGTGCTATCATTGCTAATGTAATTGTAGATAATATATCATAAATAGTAAATCCAGACATTACACATTTAACAGCTTGGATCACTAATACAGATATAAAAACATTTTTTCCTACTTTTATTTTTTCGTTTCTTTCTTGCTCATTATAACGAGGTTTGATAATAAACAAACTTATTAGCATAACTAAAGCTGTTAAAAAATAGCCAAGTACTCCGCCTACACCAAATTTAATAAAATTTCCTATTAAAGATGCTAAAACTATTCCTAATGCTGGAATAGAAGATGCAAAACATGCACCTAACATACTTATACTAAAAATTGAAAATTCATCATTTAGTCCAACAAAAGATAGCATAAATGAAACTATGTAAAGTACGATATTGTCTTTTGTAAATACATTTGAAAATATATTTAGTTTGTTTGTACTTTTTTTGTTTTCATTTTTGCTATCTAAATCTATTGTATTTTCATTTATATTTTGAAACATCCTTACCACCTCTTCTTTTTTAAGTTATTATTTAACTTTTTTTAAATTAAATATATTTTACTACTTGTCCTTTGTGGTTTTTGTCTTTTTTGGTAGCCTGTACCGAAAAAGTTTTTTACATTTTTTTATTTATATTTAGTATTTTTTTTATATTGTTTTAATATTTGATTTTTATTTTATTATATATTGTCGAAAATTGCAATATAAATTTTAATTTTAATTTTAAAAGGACTGGAATTTCCAGTCCTGATATCTTATCATGTATTATTTTAGAATTTTCTTTTTGATAAATACTATACCTGTGCCTAATATTACAAAGAATGATATTGCAACTATTGTAATTAAAATATAGTTTTTGTTTTCTCCTGTAGGTGTTGTAATTGTTACAGTTTCGCCTCTATCATATAAAGATGTATATTTTGGTGTTACTTTTCTTCCCGTTTTTGCAGTTCTAGTTACTTCAGTTATTTCTACATCATTATTTAATTCAATTTCATCTGTATTTGTTAAAATCTTGGAAGCCGTTAAGCTTGCCATATTAAATTCACCTGGTGCTATTTCTCCCTCAAGATTAGCATTATGTAGAATTGTTTTATCTGCTAATCTCTTTTTTCTTGCTGTTATAATATTTTCTATTCTCCAATTTCCTATCGCTTCACTATATTGCTCTTCAAATTTTTCATACCCTATTCTTATTTCTGTATTTCCAGAAGCATCTGTTGAAGATGATTGGTATTTATGCAAGTACTCTTCTATTACAGTTGGTTTGCTAACTTTTTCATTATAATCTTTTATTGTCTCCCACTCTGTATTTTCATCATTTGCAATCATTGTATTATCTAAATAATCATAAACTCCACTAGCCTTAATTTTAACAATTTCTACGTCCTTTTCTCCATAGCAGTAATATTTCTCTGAATCATAATCTATTTCACTATTATTTTGTACCTTAATTTCATATTCTATTTCTACTTTCGAGCCTTGAATTAATTCATTATCAATTTCTGCTTTTATTTGTCCATTTTTAGGGTTATTTTTATCTGAAGGCTCTGTATATATTACACCTTTTACTTGTTGTTCTAGTTGTAATTTTCCATCTTTTTCTACTATTTTTGCATCTGCAATTACTTGTCCATTAGCCAATGTCATTTTCATTGATTTTGCTCTCTTAGTTACATCTATTGATTGTCTTGGTCTCTCTATAACACCAAAATCTATATTTTCTATGCTGAATGTAACTTTATCAATTCCACTGGTCTCTGTCTTTTTATTATCAATATCATCTGCTAATTCAACTCCAAATGTCATAGAATTTGTCATTGAGTCCATTGAGTCCTTTTTATCTATACTTGTGTCTCCGCCATCAATTTTTAATCTTGTAGCATAATTGTCTTTTGCATCTGAATATCTTGTATTTGTATTTACCCTATACCAAGTTTTTTTATTTTTTTCTTTCTCATCTTTATTAGCAGATGTCCAAATTGTAGATTTGTAATCCTCTACTGTATACTTATCATCTCCCCAGGTGTATACAATTCTATATTCTCCTGGTACAAAGTCTTTTATCGTAAATGTTCCATCTTTTCCTGTTGAATCCTTATTATCTCCTTCATAAGTAGTCGTTCCAACAGGTTGAACTCCTGATCTTAATTTCACTCCATTTTCAAAATCAGCTTCTTTATATAAACCTACTTGCACTCCAGATATCGTTTTTTCTCCATCATCAAATTTTCCATTTCCTAATCTTTCTCTATTTGTTCCTCCTTCTGTTGGATCTACTGCATTATCCTCAAATACTGTACCTGTTATCTCTCTTGAATTTGCAACTTCTAGTATTAATCCTGGTGCATAATCCGTATCATCTTCATATGTATCTTTATTTCCTGGAATTGTACTACCTGGATTAGAATCGCTATCTATTCCTGCATAACTCTTTGTAAAATCTTTATCACTATATGTTGAATATGAATTAATTTCAACAATATTTTCTAGTCCTTCTATATTTGTTTTTTCGTCCCAATTTTCATCAAATAAAATATCTTTTACACTATCTCTTGTTAATGTATACTCTACATAAATGTTTCTATTGCTTTCGTTTGGGTTTATTTTTGTATTGCAATCTATAATCAACTTTCTATATTTAGCATCTTGATAAGATTTATCTAATTTGTAATTAATTTCATCCTTAATCTCACCATTTTCATAACCTGTGCCAATTGAGCCTTTTTCTTCTATTGTATATCGTGCGTCAAAATAATCTACTAAACTATTTATCTTAGAATATAATACTCCTGATTCATTTTTTAGCGTTATTTTATACACTACTTTTACTGAAAAATCTTTATCTTGTGTTTCTTTTACGTCTGATGGGTAAATTGCTCTTGTAAATGATTTTTCCCCATATTTTTGATTAAATTTAACTCTAACATTTGTTTCAGTTTTTTCCTCATTATTTTCAGGATTAAATTCGTCTATTTTTTTGTTTTCCCCTGTATTTTTATTAAATCTATCTTCATAATTATATGTATGCTCATATCCATTCACTGTAACTTTTGCACTATATATATTTTTTATAAGTGCTAAGTCTGGTTGTGCTCTTTCTTTTACTCCCAAATTAATATTTTTAATTGTATCTTTTCCTTCTTTGCAAATTTCTTCAATTGTTTTATTTTGTCCAAAGAATTTTTTAGATGCCGAATTTTCATCTACATTTGTTTCTGTTCTTGCAGTTATATTAAAAATATTATTGTTAGTATTATCTTTTACAATAATAGGATATTTCTGTTCATTATAACCAGTAATTCCACCTGGATATGATAAACTGCTTGCATAATTATTATGATTATAATCTAACGTATCAACATTGCCATCACTGTCTATTTTTTTATTATTTTCTATTACAGCCCAACTTTTATTGAAACTTGTTCTATTATCTAAATATGTTCCATCAATAGACTTATCAACTAGATTTTGAGAATTTGAACTTATTTCAGCTACTTTGTTTGTATTTTCTTCTTTCACGTTAACACTAACAGTCTCATAATTTAATCCATTATATGTAAACTCTATATACCCAGCTTTTTTTGTCTCTGAATTATATATATCTTCTATTTTTACATCTATCAATTCTTCATTTAAAGATATGATATTTTGAAGTTTTTCTATATCAGCTTTGTCAATCTTTCCATCATTATTAATATCCATTAATCCATTGGTATATTTATTTGTTTCTCCCGAACTTATAACTCGCGTAATTTCAGTTACATCCACTATAGATATTATACCATCTCCATTTATATCAGCCATCGACTTTGTTCCAAATACATAATTACCTTTTTCGTCTGTAATAGTCTGACCAAGAAGTTTTCCTTCCCAACTATATAACTTAACTAGTACATTTGCTAACCTTTTATCCTCTTCTTTATTACTTTCTGTGTTTTCTTCTACATCACATTTTTCATTTCCTGCCTTATTGTCTTTGCCACCAACTCTTTTGTCTTCCCAAGCATATCCACTCAATTTTATATATTTTCTTTTATTTTTAAATACTACTATTTCATTTCTATTTTCCTCTTTTGGAGGTTCCTTCGTATTATATGATGCTCTAGCAACCACTTCTACAGTAGCAATATGACCTTTTCCACTTCCGGTATTATCCTTATTCGCCGTTGATGTGTAACTCCAAGTTATATAATCATCATCTACTTCATATCCAAAATATATATCTCCAACTGAAACTTCTTCTACGTAATATGTTCCTTTTAAAATGTTTCGTACTTCTATAATTCCATCACTGTTAGTCGTAAATATTGTTGCTTCGTTTTCTGTATCTACAGTTTGCATATCATCTACATGTACTATTCCTGTAATATCTTTTTTCCAACCATCACCTGTTTTAACCTGTATGTATTTGTTTTCGTCTTTTTTCTTTATTTTAAAACTTACTCCCTCTAAATTTTTTTCAGAATCTGCATCTTGTTTTATTATTTTAAGGTTTCCTGTTTGTTTTTTGTTTTTTGCCTCATATACTACAGTCTTTGTGGATTTTACTTTAACTGAATCTTCTACCATAACCGTATATCCATAATTAGAATTTGATACTTCCTTTACTTTATATTCTCCCGTAATTATATTTTCAAGATTTATTTCTCCATTTTCATCTGTGGTATAAGATTTGTCTAAAGTTTTATCAGGACCTTTTACACTGAATTTTACCCCTTTTAATCTTTCGCCAGTTTCTTCATCTTCTTTTATTATTTTTAAATTTCCTGTAAAGTTCATCCATTTAATTGACTTTTCATTACTAACTACTTTGTTTTCTACATCTGATTGACTTTTATCTTCAAATTTTCTAAATGTGACTACATCTTGTGTAGTTGAACTATAGCTATATTTTGCCTGTCTATAAACCTTCTGCCCTTTTTTCACTGTCGCACTAGTTTTTGCTCTAAGCTCAATATACGCAATTCCGTTTTTTATAGTCCTCTTCTTTTACATAAATGGAAAACTCAATTTCTTTATTTTTATATTCTTTTTTAATCTTATAATTTCCTGAACCATTATTTTCAATGCCACTATTATTCGAGTTACTCCATACATCGCAATAAACAGTTTTTTTATTATAATTATAAGCATAAAACATCAACTCTGCTTCTGTACTAGAACATTTAAATTTAAATGTACTTAATTTTTTCATTGCAATTCCATCTGGATGTTGTTCTTCAACTTGAATAGGATTTTCATCTTCCACCTTAGTCAAATCAAATTTTAAATTTTCTGCTTCTTCATTGACATTTGTATAAGATGCACTACCTGTATATCCTTTAAATTTATATTCGCTTCCATCTCCAGCAACACCAACACCTGCTTGAACACATAAAGCATCCCCTGTTTTTTCTTCTCCATAAAAATATCTACTACCATAATTATTAGAATATCCATGCGAATTATATCGACTATATGTAAACTTAGCATTTGAAGGTGCTGCAGCCTGCACATTATCACTTCCTGCAATAAGTGTTGCTATAATTATAATACCTAACAAAGATATCTTTCCAATTTTTAAAATTCCATATTTATAAAATAAGAAAACACCAATTATCACTAAAGCTGCTAACACTATACCTACTGATATATAAACTAATGCTCCAGTACTAACAGATATAATTAAGTCTACTTTTGAAAAATCATCTTCTGTTTCTATTTTATTTCCTGGTTTTGAATCTATATCCTCTATTCCTAAAGAATTTTTCATTTCTCGTATTTCAGCCTTATTAGTAAAAGTTCCTGTAGAATTTGATGTCATGGTTTTTGTAAGAATTAACTCTAATTCCATACTCTCACCTGGTTTTATACTTTGGTTTGTAGTATTTACAGCTTCACCATTACTATTAATTGTCCAATTCTTGTTCATCTCTGATGTAAAATTAAATCCCTCTGGTATATAATCAGCAACTTTTACATTAGTTACTGGTAATTCACCTTCATTAGTTACTATTAACTTATAATTAACAACAATAGTTGCTCCTTGAATTTCTTTAGATTTTATTTCAATTTTTGCTAATTGCTCCTTGTCATATGTATATTCTTTTGTTCCACTTGTAGTTATTACTTGTACTTTAGAAATATATTTATCTAACTTCACATCACATATTTTGTTTTTTATTAATCCTATATCTATATTAGAAACCGTTGCATTTAAATCTATTGTGTCTGTTATACCTACCTTTGTCTTTTCTCCCATCAACATAATTTCCTTAACAACAGCATCTGAATTCATATTATTTGATATGCCACTTTTTTGATATTCTGTAATAGAATATATATTTGTATCATAATTAAAAATAACAATATAATTTCCACTTTCTAGTTCTGTAAAATAATATTTACCTTCAGAATCTGTAGTAGTTCTCTTACTTATTTGACTAGAATCTTTACTATTTACTAATATAACCGGTATTCCACTTAGTCCTTTTTCAGTTGTCTGTCTTTTTCCATCTTCATTTTCATCTTCCCAAGCTATTCCTGATATATTATATAGTGACGGAATATTGGGATCATCTGGAACATTCGGATTATCTGGATTATCTGGATTATCTGGATTGTCTGGATTGTCTGGATTATCTGGTTCTTCATTTTCTTCATAATTGTATGGAAGAATTACATGTGTAATTGTATTTGAAACTTTTGATTCTATATTATCTTCCTCTAAAATTCCTGATACTGTTGCATTATTCTCTATCTTTTCCTTTTCCAATACAAGTCCAGCTTTAGTTTTTACTTTTATACTAACACTTTTTCCGTAAGGTATAGTAAGACATAAATCAACATTTGGTAACCTATTTCCATCTTCATCTGTTAATTTTCCTATATTTTCTATAACATTTTCTTCCTCTTTATATATTCCTGTTGATTTATAATTCTCAATTTGTCCATTTTCATCTTTTTCTTCTTCCTCAACTTCTTCTTTATAGTTATTATATATAATTTTTACAGGTTCTACTTCTTCTGGCAAGAAATCTATTACCCTAACCCCTATAGAAGAAACAAATTCATTTTGTAAATTACCTTTCCCAGTATTAGTAACTATTATTTCATAATCAATTTCATCTCCATATTTTACTTCTTCACCTTCATTTTCAGAAGTCATTACTATAGATACACTATCGTAGCCATATAGAATTCGATTTTGGTTTGAAGAATAAATTTTATTTTCTATTTCTACATTTGCAATAGCCGTTAACTCAACTTCTGAATTTTCTGTCTTTTCTTCTATTTTACTACTATTTATATATCCTGCAATCAAATATTTTTTGTTAGTCTGTATCTTTACAGAGATATTATTTTCATCTATATTGGCTACTTTGTTTAAATCTAGTTTTGACCCCCCACCTTCATAATTTGGATCTATCAAAATATAATCTAATTCAAATTCTTTTGGTACTTTTACCGTCGCTGTTACTTCTTCCCTAGAATTACTTGTTACTAAAAGAGTATAAGTCCATGTATCCTTTTCAGAGCCTAAAAAAGCCCCTAAAAAAACTTTTGCTTCAGCTCTCTCTATTTTATTAGTAATATTATAATCCATCACTTGATTTTTTTCTGCATATACTTTTATATTAGTAGTAATTTGTTGTTCATTATTACTCTCTGCTAAATCCTTTACTTGTACTTCATAAAACTTATTAACACTTTTTCCTGATTCTAATGTTTCTATTTCTATTTCCTTTTGTTTTAATTCAGTATCAAAATTATAACAATATTTGCCTGTTTCTTTATTATATTCCGCTTCCAATTCACCATAAACAGTACCTTCTGGAATAGTTCCAACAACCTTAACATTATCAATCTGTTTATCAGAAGTATTTGTCACTTTAATATTATATTTAATAAACTCTCCTTCATAAACAGTATCTCCATCTTTTAAAGTTGTATCACCTCTTACTGGCACAACTTCTACTTTCAATCCATCCACATTTTCTGATGTAGTATTCAATGTATCTCCAACATTAGAAGCTATAATTTGTTCACTTTGGTTTGATACTTCTTCTTTATAATTTTCTATTTTTATTTGTTTACTTTTTTCTTCAACTTGTGTGCTTCCATCTAAAGTATATTGGTTTGCATATATTAAATTTACATTTTCTATTGCTCCCTCAATATCCTTTTTCAATATTACTGTAGCAGATATTTTTACATCTGTTATTAACCCCAATGAATTATCATTGTAACTAGTTTGCTCTCCTATTAAATTAGCTACAATCACTATATTTCCATTTTTATTTGTTTCCAAATATGGATCTTGCAATTCTAATCCATTTGCATAAACAACAGAACTATTTCCTAATATAACCTTTTCAACTTGACTTGGAAGCTCTATTTTTATTTTTGGATTTTTTAACATATTATCATTTATAGTATTTGCATTTGTATATACATCAAATGTGATTTCATTTTGTTGCTTATTTGTCCATTGATCATTATTTACTTCTAATGTTACATTTGTTTTTGAATCTTTTATATCAATCTTGTTTTCATATTCTTTACTATATACTTCTATTTCTTGCTCAGTTTCATTTATTGTCTCACTTCTTACCCCTATTAAACTTCCTACTGTCTTTATTTTAGAATTATTAATCTCTAACATGCTACTCTTAATTACTTTTGTATTTTCAATATTTAAAATACCCTCATTTTGAATATTACTTGTTTTTATTATTATAGCTTGTGGTTCATTTTCATAGTTAATTGTAACAGTTCCATCTTGTTCAAATTCTGTATCTTTATTAATTGTTGCAATTAAATTTTGATTATTATCTAATATACTAATTTCTCCATCTAATCCCAAAACTCTTGTTACATCGCTTTTTCTTATTTTTGTACTTTTATAAACTAAATCTCCCTTATTTTCTACATCAATTTCTGTTTCACTATTATTGTTATTTGCTTTTACAAAATTATTATTTTCTAATATTTTTATTTTTTCTTGTGATTCCTTTTTACTAATTAATACACTTTGTTTTTCTGTATATACTGTATCATAATTTGTTCCATTAATTATATTTGATTTTATATATCCATTAGCTATATCCGGTGTATTATATGATATATTAGTTAATTCTCCAATATTTTCTTTAACTTTACCTGTAAGCTCATCTTCTGCACTTGCCAATCTATCATCTTCAAATAATGATGCTTTTACTGAAATTTTAATGTCTAATTCTCTTTCAATCGGTTGTTCAATATATGTATCATAATAACAAATTACTAAATACTCATCTTTAGCATCTTTGCTAGGTTCTGAACTACTAATTGGCTCTCCATTTTCATTTTCATTGCTAGCTTTAATTACAACTGTTCCTGTTGTGTTATCGTATTGATAGTTTTCTTGTATCTCTTCTGTTTTTCCATTTGTAGCTTCTGTACTTTTTGCAACCACCTTAACATCATATGGATATTTTCCATCAATTTGATTAAGTCCAATATTCAATTCACTTTCTCTAGTTGGAATGTATTCTCTTAACTCTTCTTCGTTATTTCCCACTTTTACATCGTATTGTATTAAAGTTCCTTTATCTTGATCTGATATATTAAAGTTAATATATTTATCTAAATTAACTTCTAATTTCATTCTAGAGTTATCTGCACCAACACTAACATTTCTTATGAATTGCATAAAAAACAGTATGCTTAAACAAACTACTGCTAATAAAGTTGTACATAACACTATTTTCTGATAAATCTTATTTTTCATCTAGCTCCTCCTCTGCCCCTTTAAATACATCTAAAAATGGACTTATATATTTAAAATATTTATACTTTTCCTTACTATATATAGTACTTATTTTCGTTTTCAAAATCAATATAAGTTTTTTCCTGCTTAACCAAATATTACATTTTCCATCTGTAATACCTTTAGGGACAGTCATTTAGCCTTGTTTTAATACACTTTCTTTAAATTTTATTTACAATTTAATTACAAATTTCTCTTTTATATTACAAAAAACTCTCCAATTAGTTATTTGCGTAAAGAAAAAAGGATTAAATCTTTTCAGATTTAATCCTTTTTGGTTTTATATTATAAAGTCTTCTTTTTTATTATTACTACTCCAGCTCCTAAAATTACTAATGCTATTACTCCTATCATTATTGGTACAATAAATTCTAGATTAGCACCCGTACTTGGTGTTACGATTACTGTTTCTGCTATACTTTCGTCTGACTCTTTAGTTTCTTCTTGTCCTGGAATATAATTTCCTGGTGTTGAAATTAGTTTTGAACCTCCGTCCTTTGTCAATTCTGTAATTTCTGATTCATTGTCTAATGAAATCTCATCTGAATTTGATAGTACTTTAGAAACATTTAAATTTACTGTTGCTGATTCAGTAGGTTTTAATTTTTGTCCTTTTAGACTTTCTGTGTAAAGAATTGTCTTGTCAGCTATAGTTGAATCTTCATTCTCGTATACTTCTTTTGCAACAATGTTTTTAATTTCATCTAAGCTCTTTACAGTCCATTCTTTATTTTTCTCAGCTTCAAATCCCCAATTTTTATCTAAGTAATCTATAATTGATGTTGGTGTTATAGTAACTTCATTGCCTGATTTAATTCCATATTTATAAAAGTCCTCTGATACATAATCTAATTCACTATTATTAGTTACTTTTATTTCATATTCTACTTCAACTGTTGCTCCTTGAATTAACTCATTGTCTAGTTCTAATTTAACAAGTCCATTTTTTGGTGTAGTAGTACTTGATGGTCCCATATATGTTACATGATTTCTTTCTCCTGTAATATTTCCTTTTTCATCTATTGTCATATCTGCGATTACTTGACCATTTGCTAATGTAACTTTAAATGTATTTACTCTTTTTCTTAAAGCTAAATCTTGTCTTGCTCTCTCTACAATACCAAAGTCTATATTTTCAATCTTAAAGTCTGGACTTTTAAATTTATCAGTTGTTGGTTCTATTGTAGTTGTTGTTGTGTATTCTACACTAATTCCCATTGTTGGTGTTGTTGAATCCATTTTATCAATTGTAGTAGCTGTTTTATTTGTAACTTCTGCAATTTCATCATCAATTTTTTCCCTTGTATTATAATTATCAATTGCATCAGTATATCTAGTATCTACATCTGTTTTATACCATTCTTTATTTGTAACATTTGCATCATATCTATCTTTTTCATAAACTGTTCCTTTGTAATTTTGAACTGTATATTCTTTATCTCCCCAAGTATAAGTTAATGTATAATCACCTGGTATATAACCTTCAATTTTGAAATCACCTTTATCATTTGTTGTTGTTTCATATACTTTTCCGTTTTCTTTATTCTCTTTAAGTGTAACTTTTACATCTTTAATTCCCTTTTCTCCGTCTGTATAAATTCCATCACCTTGTCTTACTTCTCCTGTCTTTAATTCATTTGAAGTAGAATCTAAGAATACCTTACCTGTCATCTCTCTTGCCTTATCTGCAACTACTAATTTTAAACCTGGTGCTGAATCTGTATCATCTTCATATGTTATTTTTTCTCCTGGTACTGCATTTCCTGGGTTTGAATCTGTATCTATTCCTGCATATACTTTTCCATCTGTATCAAATACAGAATAAGAATTGATTTCTACAACATTATCTAAGTTTTCTTTATCGTTCAAGATTTTAAGTACAGCATCTCTATTTAATTCGAATTGTACATAAACATCTGCTGATTTATTATGTTCTATCTTTGAATTTGTATTAATAATTACTTTTTGATATTTATCATTATAACTTTGACTACCACTGTTTGAAATATCTCCTGTTACATTTCCTTTTTCGTCAATTCCTGTTCCTGTTTTTATTAATGTATAATTTGAATCATAGTAATCTACTATGTTATTTACTTGTACTTGTAAATTAGAAGATTCATTTTTCATTGATATTTTATAGGTTACATATACTTTTAATTCTTTGCTCTTATCTGAACTTGTATATTCTTTATCAGCTTCATAAATCGCTCTTGTATATGACATGTTTCCATATTTATTTCCAAATTTAACTCCTACATTAAATCCGTCTCCATATTCTCCTTGATTATTAAATCTGTTTGCATACTCATATATATGGTTATATCCATTTATTGCAACATTTATATTATATAAATCTTTTACTAATGCAATGTCTGGTTGCTCTCTTTCATATAAACCTAAATTTATATACTTAATTTCTTCTTGTCCTGGAGTAAAGTGGTCTTTTATAACATACCCTGTTTCATTTGTATTAGCTTTTATTGGATATAATCCTGTATTGTTAAGCGTTGATGTATGTTTATTTTTGTCAATGTTATAATTTAAATCATATTTTGGATTTCCAGCACTATCTTTTGTAATACCTTTATTACTTTCTGTACTTCCTTCTATTACTGAGAATCCTTTATTAAATTCATCTCTTACACTACTATTTTCAGCAACTTTTGAACCATTATCTTTATCAATATGAGGTATTACATTTGTATAAGTTAATCCATCATATTCAAATTCTATATAATAATTTCCTAGTTCATCTACTAAAACATCTGTAAATAAGTATTTTCCTCCATCAGCTGTCTTAGCTTCTTTCACTACTTTACCTGTTGTTTTATCAATTAATCTCACAGTAATTCCATCTAATAATATATCATTTGAATCATAATCATTATCTTTATATAAATCATTTCTAGAAGCTTGTTTTGAAAAAACTTTATCTACCCATACATATCCAGAAAGCTTAATGTATTTTTGCTTATTTGGAATTTGAAGTTCTGCTGTTTTATCTACAGTAATTGACTTTTCTTGTCCTTCTTTTATGATTTCATAACCATAATTTGGGTTTTTAGTTTCATAAGCTACATATGTACCTACAACTAAATTTTTAATTGTAATTTCACCATTTTTATCTGTTATAAACTCTGTTGCATCTTCTTTTTTATCTGTATAAGATACTGTGTCATTTTCTACTTTTACCCATTTTTTAGTATCTTTATTTTGTACATAAAATCCTACACCTTGTAATTTTATTTTTATATTATCTTTGTTAACTTTTATAACTTTTAAATTTCCTAATATTTTTATATTATAATCAAAAGTTTGATTTATATCTATTTCTTCATTACTATAGTTATATTGTAATAGGTTTTGTTGACTCATACTTGTACTTTCCCAGAATTTAATAGTTACATGTTTTACATTGGCTTTACCTTTTACTGTAATTTTCTTTATCTGGCTTGTACCATCTGTTGGCATCTTTACACTAATATAAAACTCATTTCCACTTTTAATTTGATTTATATTAGAATATTTAGAATATTGATTATCATTTATACGTTTTTCAAAACATTTTATTTCCATTTTTGAATTTTTATCTGTTATTACATTAATTTCTGATAATTTTTCAGGAAATTCATATTTAAATGGTCCTACTCTTAAATATTGTTCATTTCCTTCTGTATATTGTGTTACTTTTATTTTACTTTTATCTGTTTTATCAGTTATTTGTGTCAAATTTCCATTTTTGTAATTATTAGCATACTCTTCTGCTTCTGTTTCTATTGATGTATTAAAATTACCTTTTGAATTATTTACGAAATCCTGTTTAATTCCATGTTTATATCCAACTTCTGAACGCCATGTACCTAAATAATTCCATATTGCATTTTGCACTGGTAAATTTTCAACATCACTTCCTCCATAATTTTCTAATGTTCCTCTTTTATTTGATAAAATTGCTGCCAATTTAGCATTATGCCAACTCTCTACTGTTGCACCATTTCCTGTTGATTTATTTCCTGTTATATTTATTTCAGTAATTAATTTATATGTAGATCCATACATACTTTGATGGTGTTGTGCACAAAGTAAAGTTTCATTATAGCATAAATCATTATATGAAAAATCCTTTGATTCAGCATTTACTGAATTCGTAATAACAAAACTTCCTAGTAATATCATAAAACATAAAACTGCTAATTTTTTTATCTTACTCATTTTTATACCTCCTTTCCTTTCTATTTTCTATCACCTTTTATATATTTTTTTCTTATTATAATAAATGTTGGAATTCCTAATGCAATTATAGCTATAATTGTAATTGCTATATAAACTTCTCCACCTGTTTTTAAACTTAATATTGCATCTGCTGAACCATAATCACTTTCTCCATTTACTCTATTTCCAGGAGTTGATTTGCTATCAGCTATTCCTAGTTCATTATAACTTTCTGCAATTTCTGCTGTATTATTTATTAAACCTGTATTATTTTCTGTCATTGCCTTTGTTAATGTCAATTTAACTGATTTTGATTGTCCTGCTGTTATTTTTTCGTTTGCTAAACTTGTATTATAAAGATCTGTTCCTGTTTGATACCAATCTTTATTTAATTCAGAACTAAATTTCAAGTCACTTGGCATGTAATCTACTATTTTTCTTACATATCCGTCAACTTCACCTATGTTTGTTACTTTTATTTCGTATTCAATAATAACTGTTGTTCCATTAATTTTCTTTCCATCTAATTCTGCTTTGGCTACAGTTGCATCAGTATATTCTTTTACTGTTGTTCCTGCT
>ERZ780077.82-NODE-82-length-36630-cov-5.91398_pt1 | contig 36630 bp, 26 predicted proteins | sample MGYA00511576_ERZ780077 | MGnify/ENA primary metagenome ERZ780077 (study PRJEB29588, sample SAMEA2149030) | human gut metagenome | biome: human gut; feature: human-associated habitat; material: faeces | place: Denmark | collected 2008/2010 ...
CGCCCCACACCCGCCCGTGGTCATCGTGTCGGAGGTGCAAGGCGCGAAAGAGGGAGCTACACAGGGTCAGGAGGCGCTGCGCCCCGACTACATCTATGTGGGGCAACAGATGCCTGACCAACCCGTAAAGGGACAACGCTACATCGTTGATTTCAACGCCTTTGGACGGGAGCTGCAGAAACACATGGACGTGGCCGACTATATGTTTCCTATCTTCCCCTACAATGCCATGCCTTATATCTCGGCGGTGCCCGACACGGCGCCCATCTTCCTGGTGCTGCCCTATGGTAGTTGTGCCGAGGAGTATAAGGCGTGCCTGAAGGCAAACCCCAACGTAGTGGTGGTCGTACCGAGCCAGCATCAGAACCGGCTCGGAGAGCAGCGCGCACTCGTCCACGAACTGATGGCAGAGGGTATCGAGAATCCCGTGGTCTTCGCACAAGCCTACAAACACTCGCAGCAGGAGAAGGAAGACCTGCAACTGGAGGCGGCTGCGGATATGGGCGTGCTGATGATGGATGGACTGACGGACGGACTTTGGCTAATGAACGATGGCGACATTGCCATGCAAGATCTCACCGACACAGCTTATGGTATCCTGCAGGCAGGGCGACTGCGCATGGTCAAGACGGAGTATATCTCCTGTCCGGGCTGCGGACGCACGCTCTACGACCTTCGGACGACGATCGCACGGGTGAAGGAAGCCACCAAGAGCATGAAGGGTTTGAAAATTGGCATCATGGGATGTATCGTCAACGGGCCGGGCGAGATGGCAGACGCCGACTATGGTTATGTAGGGGCTGGCGTGGGACGCATCGCCCTCTATCGTGGCAAGGTATGCGTGGAGCGTGGTATTCCAGAAGCCGAAGCCGTGGAGCACCTTCTCCAGCTTATCAAGGAAGACCAAGAACGAGGACAGAAGAAATAACTTCTGAACGTACGTTTTTCGAAATAGAAACGGATTCATCCGATAACACTGTGGCAACCCTGTCCACATGCGTTATCGGATGAATTGTATTAGGGAATTGGAGCTATTCCAAGCTGATGTGTTGTGCGCGCACCTCGTCGGAAAGGAATATGCGGGCATGGTCTTGAAACTTGTCTGCACGCTCGGTGGTGAAATAGCGAACGGTGCCCTGCTTGGTGCAGCGTGTTTCCATTTCGGGATGGCGATGGAGGTAGTCGTGCAAACTGCTGGCTATATACGATCCTTGTGCCACCACACTGACTCCCTTGGGGACGTAGCGACGGATGGTGGGCAGAAGAATGGGGTAATGGGTGCAGCCGAGGATGAGCGTATCAATGGCTGGGTCGGTATGGAGGATAAGATCGATACGCTTCTTGACAAAATAGTCAGCACCAGGGGTGCCCGCCTCGTTATTCTCAATGATAGGCACCCAGAGCGGACAGGCCACACCTGTAACGGTGATGTCGGGCGATAGTTTCTTGATTTCAAGGGCGTAGCTATGGCTACGGATCGTGCCCTCGGTGGCAAGGATGCCGACATGGCGGGAACGGGTAAGATTGCCCACGATCTCAGCCGTGGGGCGGATCACACCCAGCACGCGACGTACCGGGTCGATCAGGGGAAGGTCGTTTTGCTGAATGGTGCGCAACGCCTTGGCAGAAGCTGTGTTGCAGCCCAGGATGACTAGATGGCAACCCATCTCAAACAGTTTGACGACGGCCTGGCGTGTGAACTGATAGACCACGTCGAAGGATCGAGAACCATAGGGTGCACGTGCATTGTCGCCCAAATAGACATAGTCGTACTGGGGCAACAGTTGGCGGATGCCCTGAAGAATGGTCAGTCCGCCATAGCCGGAATCGAAGATAGCGATAGGTCCGGGAGTTTGTGGGAGAGTCATAGTGATGAGTTTTTTATCTTGAAATATCGTGAGGAAACACGGACAACAGCGAGGCCATGAAAGGAAACACAGGAAACCACGAGACCGTGTGTGGAAAGACAAGCGAGAGGGTAAGGGCGCGGGACGCTCCTACTTTTTCCCACTCAACTCCTGCTTGAGTAGGAGCGTAATCTCGTCGCCTTGTGCACTATCGGCATAGGGGAGGTTGTCGCCGTCACTATTAAGGACAAAGGCGTAGCCTCGCTGGCGGGCAATCTCTGCCACAGCGGCCAGCAACTTGCGTTTAGCTGGAGCATAGGCTCGCAGGGTCTCACGTGCCAGCAGTCGCTCGCCTTCGGCCTTGAAGGCAATATTCTGGCTCATCAGCTCCTGAAGTTCGGCCTGGCGCTTGCGGCGGATAGAGGTGGCTAGGTTGCGTTGCTGGTCGAGAAACTCCTCGTACTTCAACGAGAAGTCGTCAGCGGAGCGTTTAGCCTCACGGGCGTACTCCGTCTTGAGAGAATCGACATAACGTCCCGCAGCCTGGTATTCGGGCATGGAACGCAGCACTTCCTCCTGGCTGAACCAAGCAAACCGTAGGGTGGGCGTAGATTCGGGCGCAGTCTCTTCAGTGACTGAGAGCGAGAGGGGTGCAGCAGCCTCTTGCGCAGTGGCAAGGATTGGGAGGCTCGCGAACAGAAGAGTGTAAAGGGTCTTTTTCATCTTCATTTCTTGGTTGATAAGCGATTGTGAGTAAAAGCGGTCAAGGGCAGACAGACCCGATGTCTATCTGCCCTTGTCTGCATAACGGGTCGATGCGGCGTCGACTTACTTCATCTTGGCAAGCTCTGCCTTCACCTCGACGGTGATATCCTTGCTGATCGTGTCGTTGATGTAGAGAGGCTGACCGCCGTCCTTCTCCATGATATAGACGTAACCACCCGCCTTGGCAACAGATGCAATAGCCGTGCGAACCTTGTCGAGCAACGGTCCGAGCTTACGCTGCTGCTCGTCGTTGAAGGCCTTCTGGTTGTCCTGGGCGGTCTGCTGAATCTTCTGGTACATATCGTTCAACTCACGCTCAGTCTCTTCCTGCTTGGCGGTAGGCATGGTAGCCTTGGCCTTGTCGTAGGCCTCGGCCTTGGTCTGAAGCTCTTTCTGCATGTCCTCCAACTGCTTCTGATACTCGTTGCCCTTGGCCTGCAGCTCGTTCTGAACTGCTACCGCCTCGGGAAGGGACATCAGGAGAGCCTGGGAGTCAATGTGGCCAAACTTCTGTGCAAACATCGTCATCGGTGCGCAAAGCATCAATGCAATCAGTAACTTCTTCATTTTTCTTTTAGCTTAATGATATTATTATTATTGTTTCTTCGTAGATCAATCCTGGCCATAGCCAAGTTTCTGGAGCACCTCATTGCTAATGTCGATCTTCGGCGAGCCATAGATGATGCCCGCGCTATCGCTGGAGCGGTCTATGACAAGGGAGTAGCCGCGCTGGTCAGCAATATCCTTCACGGCGGTGTAGATCTCCTCCTGGATCGGCGTCATCAGGGAGGTGCGCTTCTTGAACAACTCACCCTCCGGACCGAAGTACTTGCGCTTCAGATCTGAAGCCTGCTTCTCCTTGGCCATGATGTCCTCCTGGCGCTTCTTCTTCTGCTCCTCGGAGAGGAAGACTACCTCATTCTGGTAGTTCTTGTACATCGTGCCAGCCTCGGTAGTGAGAGCTTCGACCTCAGCCTGCCATTTCTTGCTCACCTGGTTGAGCTGCTCGTTGGCGCGCTCATAGGCGGGCACGTTCTTGAGGACGTATTCCATATCGATGAGGGCAAACTTCTGTGCCATCGCCGCCTTCGGAAGGAGGGCGAAGAGAGCGAGCAGGAGTAGTGTCCAGGCTTTTGCGCCCATCATCTTGCCAATAGTCTGTTTCATATTCTTTATTGTTTTTGTCTATTCGATATTTTTTCGTTGCTATTCCTCGCGTGGGGCTGTGGATTCTGTCAGACCCTATCCCTTCAGGGATTGCCTCAGGCTCCCCCCATGAAGATCATGGTTCCTGGGGAAGAGGCCCGTGCGCAGACGGACTTAGAACTCCTGACCAAGGATGAAGTGGAACTGACTGCCACCCTTGCTGTAAGATCCGTTGTTATAGACCTTGTCGAAACCATAGGCCCAATCGAGACCCATCAGACCTACCATCGGGAGGAAGATGCGCACACCGATACCTGCCGAACGCTTCATGTCAAACGGGTTGAAGTCCTTGGTCTGTGCCCAGGCGTTGCCCGCCTCGATGAATCCAAGTCCGTAGATCGTGGTATTGCCCAAGAGGAACGGATAACGGAGCTCCAAAGAGAAGCGATCGTAAGCATAGGCGTTGTAGCCAGAGAAGTTGACCTGTGCCTGGGCGTTGTTGGAGATGGAGCCGTTCTCATAACCACGGAGACCGATAGTCTCCTCGGCATAGCCCGTAGAATAGCCACTCATACCATCACCACCGACGTAGAAGGTCTCAAAGGGCGACTGTTTGAAGCGGTTGTAGGAACCGAGCAGACCCAGTTCGACACGCGTCATGAGCACGAGACTCTTCGTGGAATTGGTCAGTGCGGTGAAGGTGCGGGCCTTGAACTTCCACTTGTAGTACTCCACCCACTTGTACTTCTCCTGCTGCTCCTGCTGGTAGGTAGCCGACTGGGCGTTGGTAGCCAAGTGCTCGTAGTCCTTGCCATCCCACTTAGACCAGGGCGGCGTCATTGTCAGCGATACCATAAACTCGGATCCGCGGCGCGGGTAGAGCTGGTTGTCGGTGGAGGTACGGTTGAGCGTGACGCTGAGGTTGAGGTTGTTGGCCGTACCGTTGGACATGATGAAGTAGCGCCAGTTGCGCAGGTCATAGCGCTGATAGGCGAGCTGGAGCGAGAGCGTAAAGTAATCGTCAGGCCATCTGAGACGCTTACCCCAACCGACATTCACACCATAGAGTTTGATGTACTTGTCGGGGTCGTAGTAGTTCTCGTAATTGTTGTAATTGTAGTTGCCATAGCCATACATGTAGTTGTAGTAGTTGTACATGCTGGAACTATTATAGTAGTTGCTCGACACGTCGGTCTGCTTGCTAAAGAAAGCACCCACGCTAAACTGGATGGGGCGGCGTCCGCCAAACCAGTTGGTGGAATACTGTGCAGAATAGCTCTGGTAGTAGGACGCATTGCTCTGTGCGGAGAGCTGCAAGACCTCACCGTCGCCAATCGGCATCAACCCCTTGTGCTCTTTGTTCTTATGAAAGAGGTTGGCCATGGAGAAGTTGTTGAGCTTCAGTCCCACACGTCCGATAACGCCCGTCTGTCCCCATCCGAACGACAACTCAATCTGGTCGTTGGACTTTTGCTTCAGATTCCAGTCGATATCCACCGTTCCGTTCTCGTAGTTGGGATGCGGGACAGGATTGACCGACTCGGGGTCGAAGTGACCCATGGAAGCAATCTCTCGTGCGGAACGCTGCAAGGCCTCTCGGGAGAAGAGGTCGCCAGGCTTGGTGCGCAGCTCACGGCGGATAACATTCTCATAGAGTCGATCGTTGCCATTGATGCGGACACGGCTGATACGCGCCTGCTGACCCTCGAAGATACGCATTTCCAGGTCGATGCTATCACCTACGACGTTGACCTCGGCTGGTTCGAGGTTGTAGAAGATATAACCGTTATTCCAATAGGCATTACCCACCGCGTCGTCGTCCTCCGTCAGTCGTTTGCTGAGGTACTTCTGGTTATAGACATCACCCTTGTGCATACCAAGCAGGGCTGAAAGGTAGTCAGTGGAATAGACCGTATTGCCCACCCAGGTGATGTTGCGGACATAATACTTGATACCCTCATCGACCTCCACATAGACATTGACATGCTTCTCGTCAGCATTCCACACACTATCGCGCAGGATGCGGGCGTCGCGGTAGCCCAGCTCGTTGTATTTGGCTATAAGATTTTTCTTGTCCTCTGCCCAGCGCTCGGGCGTAAACTTCTTCGCTTTGAGGAAGTTGCCCAGCTTTCCTGCCTCGTGGATCTTGGCAAAAGCTCCCTTGCGGAAAAGGCCACCCTTGATCTTGCTGGCAGGCAACTGCTGATTGCCATGGATATAGATGGTACGGACCTTCAGTTTCTCGTGTTTATCTATCTCGATGTCGAGGATAACGTGGTTCTTGTTGACCACGTCCTCGCGCTGGCGGATGTTGATCTCAGCGTTCTTATAGCCCTTGTCGTCGAAATATTTCTTGGCGATGAGCTTCGCGCGGTCGATCATGTTGGGCGTAATCTGTCCACCCTTGAGCAGTCCGAGGGAGTTTTCGAGGTCGGTCTGCTCGCTCTTCTTCACACCACTATAATTGATGGTGGAGACACGGGGGCGCGTCTTGAGGTAGATATGCAGATAGACGTCGTTGCCGATGATCGAGTCGGCTGCGATAGAGACGTCAGAGAAGAGTCCGTGCTTCCAATAGCGCTTCACGGCGTCCGTGACGGCATTGCCCGGAATTTCGATCTCCTGTCCGACCTGCAGACCGGAGATATTCGTGAGCACATAGTCCTCGTAGCCTTCCACACCTGACACCTGCAAGCCCGCCAGACGATAGTTGCCTGGCACGCCCGCATAACTGATCGGTGGGTTGACAATCTTCTCTTGTGCGCACACCTTTGCCGCCGTTCCCACCGAGAGAAAGCCGGCAAGCAGCAACACCTTATCAATCTTGTTCATCCTTGTTGATTTTCGTTCTCAATTTGTTTCTCGGTCTTTCCGAAACGACGTTGACGGCTCTGGTAGCTGATGATGGCCTTGTGAAGGTCCTCCTCGTCAAAGTCGGGCCAGTAGGTATCGCAGAAGTACAACTCCGAATAGGCTATTTGCCAAAGCAGGAAATTGCTCACGCGCAGTTCCCCGCCCGTGCGGATCAGCAAATCGGGATCGGGCATGAAACTTGTCTGCAAATGCTGGGCAATAACTTCCTCTGTGATATCCTCCGATCCAATACGGCGGGAAATGAGAGGATTCCATTTCTCATCGACAATATCCTTGACCGCTTTCACGATCTCCCAGCGCGCGGAATAGCTCAGGGCCACGACCATCGTCATAGCCGTATTGTCCTTGGTATGTTCCTCCGTCTCGCGGAGCTTCTGCTGCACCTCGTCGGGCAGGCGACCCATATCGCCAATGACGCGGAAGCGCACGTTGTTCTTCATGAAGATCTCGTCCTCAAGCGACGAGAGGACCAGCCCCATAAGGGCAGCCACCTCCGTGGCTGGGCGATTCCAATTCTCCGTGGAGAAGGTATAGAGCGTCAGAAACTTGACTCCTAAGCGTGTGCACTCGGAAGTTATTTTCCTGACCGTCTCCACCCCCATCTGATGGCCGTAGGAACGGGGTTTCCCGTGCTCATTGGCCCAACGGCCGTTGCCATCCATGATAATGGCAATATGCTCCGGAATGCGGTTCGGATCGAGCGTATTGATCGTTGTTATGTTATTCATCCTCGTTGTGGCAAGTTCTGCACTTGGCCTTGAAACTATATGTGATGGTGAATTGGAGCGTGGAATAGCAATCAGTATTCTTGAAAGCTCCCGTGCTCGGGATATCGTAGGGGTCTTTCTTGCCGTCGAGCTCGTCACTCAACGAAAAGTGCATGGCCCATTCCACTCCGATATTGACTCTCTTGCCAGCCTTGTATTTGATACCAATACCCAGCGGCACATTGGCCGAAAAGACGCTGCTTTTGTCGGTCTGACCATCTAGGGAGACGTAGGTTGCACCCAATCCTGCAAAGACGAACGGCGTGATTGGCTGTGCGCCACGATAATCGCGTCCCGTCCCGTAGGGCCAGAAGTTGTACTCGTAGGTGAAGCCCACGTCGATAAGTGTATTGTTGAACTCATAAGGAGGCTTTCCTGCAAGGTTGGGATAGTAGTCCTTCACGTCCGCCGACGAACCCTTCATCTTGCCGTAGCTGACATTGGCCCTCACCCCCATGTAAGGCGAGAGATTGTAGCGCCAAAGCAGGGAGGCCATGGGCTGGAGGTCCTTGGTGATCGTACTGTTGAAGTCGCCAAGATAGCCCATCATGCCGCCACCAGCACCCACCTCCATGAGATAGGTATCCTCCTCTTGCGCCCGCAATGAAACGGCGGGCAGCAGAAGAAGCAAGATATAGAGCAGCGTTTTCCTCATTCTTGTCTTGATGACTTAATATATGATCGAACTGATCCCAGTACTTATATTTTTCCTAATATATAATAGGTAGCGACGGGCAAAGTCTTGTCGGCCGACTACTTCTTCCAGGCAAGACGATCGAGTCTGCCGCGCCACAACTGTCCGTCACTGTTGAGCAACCAGATATAGTTGTCGGCATCCGCTACGCCTGTGAAGGCTGCTGCCGAAGTCTGAAACGCGGACGGAATAGCCTGTGTCTCCGTTGGCTTCCAGGTAATACCACCATCCTTACTATAAAGAAGCTGGGAGAAGCGTCCCTCTGCATCAGTACCAAAGGCCAATGCACCGTCGTTATAGGCCGTGATTGTCAGACCGTTGTAGGCCTGGAGAGCATAGCGGTTGTCATCGGCCACATCGACATAGGTCCACGGATAGACGATATGGGTGTCGTTGTAGTCCGTGATCTTCGTCCAGGAGGCTGCATACTTTCTTCCCGTGAGTTTACCAACGATCAAAATGCGGTCCACCTCGTCGTTGGTACGGACAGGCTGACAGGTATAGCCTGCTATCTCTGTGGGCATCAACTGCTTGTCGTCGCCGATTGTAGTCTCTGTCCAGGAGGATCCCTCGTCGCGAGAGCAAACGATATGGCCCGTAGTGGTAAGCGCAAAGAGTTCCTTACGACTGGCAGCGACAAGGCGCACGAGGCCATTATCGCCGTGACTCTTCTGTTCATAGTGGATACCGTCCGGGGTAGAGAACACAATACCTTTGTTGACAAAATACATCTTGCGCCCCATCGTCACCACGCCTTGGTAGGCGTCAGCAGCAATAGGCGTATTGATATCGGGAGTAAGCATCCGCAGATTGCCGTCCTTGCGACTTCCTCCCAGCACAAGGCCACTACCTTCGGCACGTCCGAATACATAGAGACTATCGCCCAGGACGACAGCCTTCATGGCGGTCATGGAAGAGAGTATGGGCTGGTCGGCCATGCGATTCCAATGGAAGTCGTCGCCACTCTGCTGGTGGACGTTGACCTTGACGTCATACTTTCTCCATCCCGTGCCGTCAAGCGACAAGCAGCGAAAGACGCGGGGCTGGCGCAGGTCGAGCGAGTCGGTGGCATCGTAGCGGACCAGACTGTCCTTGTTGATTCCCAACGTGTCGGAGGGAAGACGCTTGATATAGATGAGGGCCGAGTTGCGTGTGGTAGCCGTGACCACCACACGGCTCACGTCGGTACGGAAGGGCAATGAGTCGGGATTGTAAATCTGTCCTTTCACATGGTCGATGACAAAAGGAAAACTCTTACCGACGATGTGGACAAAGTAGGTAGAGTCGCTACCGTCCTTCGCCACCGTGTCGCGATATTGCTTCATCGTACCGAGAGAGAAGGAGACGATGCCCGCATCGTTGTAATAAGTATAGGAGTTGTCGACATCGTCATCATCGTTGCCGAGGCAGGAGCTGAGCATTGCGACAGCAGAAAGGACGACCATGAGCGGCCAAATCTTGCGTATCATCATTTTTGATCTATTGTACTTTTTATGCGTTGCCGCTGCTGCCTAAAGCTGGCGGTAGTGCAGCAAAACGGCTCGCCTACCCTTTCGGACGGCGTTTTGCTTGCAAATTTAAGCAGAATAATCGAAATAAGCGCATTTTCAAAGTGTTAATTATGTAAAATAGGGAAGCGAGTGCCCTTTTTTAAGGTTGTTTAGTAGGATACGATTTAAGCACCCTGTTTTCTTGCCACCGAAAGCAGGTCGAGACGAGTAACAAAAAAATCCAAAATCAGCCGCCGATCCAAGGGCAACAATCACTACTGCCTGATCTGCGATTGATTTTGGACTTCCACCCAAGGCCTTTGGCTCAAGTGGTTGTTATCAGACTTTCGTCCGTAGTCTGCTGCCTACTTGATCACGAACTTGTGGAAAGAAGGAGCTGTACCCACACCCTGTACACGGGCGATATACATGCCAGCGGGAAGGGTGGAAAGGTCGGCCTTGCCACGAGCGCTTGTATTGAGGACGAGCTTGCCATCCTGACCATAGATGCTAACGACACAGGTGACGTCGCCGCCGAAATGGATCTCCTTGGCATTGGCATCAACATAAGCCTTGGTAGAAGTCACCTGTTCTACCTTGTTGGGATCGCTGGCCTCATAGTGATAAATCAGCGTGTAGGCATAGATGGCCTCATCGACATCGTCATCGTCTGCATCAGCCCAGATATCCTCCTCCTCAAGCTGGCTGTTCAAACCGAAGGTGCGGCCGATATTGTACTCGTGGGATGCGGGATAATAGATATCCGAAGCATCGACGGAAGTATTGTAGCGATAGACGTTTTTGGCGACGATGCGCGAGCTGACTACAATGCGGTCCTCGGTGACGTTGCCCAAGTCGTCATAGTCAAACTCCTCGGTATTGGCCAACTCATACTGACCCTCGTTGACGCTATAGCGCTTGACATTGGTGATCTGTCCCTTGGCGTTGTACTCATAGACGTTCTTGTTGGCCTCGGTAAATACGGACGGGTCGAAGAAGTCGGAGTAGCTCTCGACGGTCGTGATATGCTGGCCAAGCTCATTATAAGTATAAGTGATGATCGCAAACGGATTCTCGTAGTCGTTGGCCCAATACTGTGTCTGGCGTGTCATCCGGTTCTTTGCGTCGTAGGTGTAAACGATATGGGCACTCTGGCTGAGCTCGTCGCTTCCAAAGGAGTTGTAGTTGTCGCGCCACTCTACGTTGCCATTCTTATCATAGCCGTAGGTGCACTTCGCCATGAGCTTATAACCCTCATCGTTGTCGCGATTCTGGAAAGCATAATCCACCTCGATTTGGCTCTTGTCGTTAAAGACCAGGCTGTCGTAGTAGATGCTGCCGTTGTAGTCGTGACGCTCCACACGGTTGAAACGGCCTTGGTCGTCATATCCGAAGAGGGTAAATTCATACTCATCGTTGCTGTAGATGGAGGCAAGACGAGTAGACTGAGCCGATGCGGCAGAAGAAAAAAGTGCAGCTGCACCTAAAAGGAGTAATGTTTTCTTCATAACTTAAACCGATAATTTGTTTTTATTTGTCTTTAATATATTTCATGTGCGAAGATAGCACTATTTTCCTAAACAACCAAGCGTTTAGGTGAAAAATTGGATTTTTAGCGTGTTTTTCCCGGAAATTACTCGCCTACGAGCATTTTTTCCGCCATTTCCCTCTTTGTAGAGGGGGGGCAGTCAAAATGGATAGAGCACAGGTTGGTACGAATGAGCAAGGGCGGGCTACAAGCGGTTTTCCGCTTACAACCCGCCTTTGCAGATATCCTTGGTCTATTCGCCTACAGAGACCAGGTAATAGTTTTTCTTGCCACGCTGCACGAGCAGATACTTGCCGTCGATGAGGTCCTCGGCTGTGACAGGACGGTCGAAGGCCGTGAGCTTCTCCTTGTTAAGGCTCACACCGTTGCCCTTGACGAGCTTGCGCATCTCACTCTTGCTGGGGAAGATCTGCCAACCCTCCTGACAGAAGATATCAACGGCAGGTTGTCCGAGCTGGTCGCGGGAGATCGTATAGTGGGGCACGTCCTTGAATACATCGTTGAGCGTAGCCTCGTCAAGCTGCTCCAGCGTCTCGCGGGTAGCCTTGCCGAAGAGGATGTTACTGGCAGCGATAGCCATGTCGAGGTCCTCGCGCGAGTGGACCATTACCGTCACCTCCTCGGCGAGACGACGCTGCAGGGCGCGGCGGCCCGGATCCTGTCTGTGCTCGGCGATGAGCCCCTCGATGGTTTCATGGTCGAGGTCGGTGAAGATGCGGATATAGCGCTCTGCCTCATCGTCAGCCACGTTGAGCCAGAACTGATAGAAGGCATAGGGCGTGGTGCGCTTGGCGTCGAGCCAAACGTTGCCACTCTCCGTCTTGCCAAACTTCTTGCCATCGGCCTTCGTGATGAGCGGACAGGTGATACAGAAGGTTTCTACGTCGTTACCCAGAGTGCGATGGATCAGCTCAGTACCCGTCGTCATATTGCCCCACTGGTCGTTGCCACCCAACTGCAACCGGACGCCATGCTCGCGGTAGAGATGGAGAAAGTCGTAACCCTGGAGGAGCTGGTAAGTAAACTCAGTAAAGGAAAGTCCGTCGCGCGCCGTACCGTTGAGACGCTGCTGCACGCTCTCCTTCGCCATCATATAGTTGACGGTGATGTGCTTACCCACCTCGCGGGCAAAGTCGAGGAAGGAGAAGTCCTTCATCCAGTCGTAGTTGTTGACCATCTCGGCCTTGTTGGGCGCCGTGCCGTCGAAGTCAAGAAACTTGGATGCCTGTTTCTTGATGGCCTCCTGATTGTGGTAGAGCGTCTCGGTGTCAAGGAGATTGCGCTCCGCACTTTTGCCTGAGGGATCGCCAATCATACCCGTAGCGCCTCCGACGAGAAGATAAGGCTTGTGTCCACAACGCTGCAGATGGCGCAGCATCATGATGCCGCAGAGGTGTCCGATATGGAGGGAGTCTGCGGTAGGATCTGTGCCGAGATAGGCCGACACGGTATGTTCCAAAAGATATTCCTCTGTGCCTGGCATGATCTGTGCAAGCATTCCACGCCATTTCAGCTCTTCAACAAAATTCTTCATAGAAATTGTATGAGATGTATTTAAAAGATTGTTCTATTTCTCCTTATTAATATATATCGCCCCATCATGGGCGCTACGCATCGTAGTGGACCCGCCTCTTGACTCAAGGCACGGGGTCGTAGCCCGATCCACCCCAGGGATGGCATCTGAGCAGTCGGCGGATGGCCAAATAGAGCCCCTTGAAAGGTCCGTGCTTTGCTATTGCTTGACGCGCATACTCCGAGCACGTCGGCGTGAAGCGGCAAGAGGGAGGCGTGAAGGGCGAGATACATTGCTGATAGAAGCGAATGGGCAGGATGAGCAACCAGCTAAGGATGCGCGAAAGTGCCCGCGCGGCTTCCGAAAGTCTCATCATCACGCTATGTGCTAAGTTCGTCAGGCTTTGGCCCTACCCAGTCGCTCCGCCAAGCGGGCAAGGAGATTGCCCATGCGATGGTGGACGGTCGCGGTATCAACCAAGTCATCGCTCAGCCAAATGAAGGCCAGGTCCAGATGGTTGCCCTCGGGCAGCGCCTCGGCGAGGATTTCCTTTTGCAAGCGATACGCCTCGCGCAATTGTCGTTTCACGCGATTGCGCGCCACAGCATGCTTCAGATGGCGCTTCGGCACGCTCAGGAGCACCTGCACGGCCACGGGGTCATACTCCGGACGGTCATAGAGACGATAGACCACACGAATCGGAAAGGCCGACAACGCACGGCTGCCCCCTTTGCTGAAGAGACGGTCTATCTGCAACTTGCTGACGATATGCTCTTCTTTGCCGAATGTGTGCTTACCCGCAGTCATCTTCGTGGGCGTTATATACTTTGGTCTATGCGCTTCTATGAATTATTGCTGTACTCTGTTCTCTCGCTTCAGATAGTTTTCCACCGCAGCCGTCATAGACGGAAACTCCTTGGTGGGTGCCTCCAAATCAAGACGCAGTCCCGAGTCGCGGATCACCTTGGCCGTAGCAGGACCAAAGGCTGCGATACGAACGTCGCCCTGCTCAAACTGGGGCATACTACTGGTAAACGACTGCACCCCCGTGGGAGAGAAGAAGACCACCATGTCGTAGTCGAAGTTTTTCACCTCTTCCTCCGTCAGTTCGTTGTTCACCGTCCGGTACATCACACACTCGCGGTGCTTGAGGCCCTTCTCGTCCAGCAGCATAGTGAGACTGTCGTTGTGGACCGAACTCTGCGGCACGAGATAATTCTCCACCTTGTGCTTCACCATAGTCGGGATGAGGTCCGCAATCTTGCCCGTCTTGCCAAAGAAGACCTTGCGCTTGCGGTATTGGACGTATTTTTGAATATAAAGAGCGATGGTTTCGATGACACAGAAGTACTTCATGTCCTCAGGAATGGTGATGCGCATTTCCTTGGCCAGTTTGAAGTAGTTGTCGACAGCGTGGCGTGAAGTGAACACTACAGCCGAGTAGTCGAGGATGTTGATCTTCTGCTGGCGAAACTCCTTGGCCGTGATTCCTTCCACTTTGAAAAACGGTCTGAACATCATTTCTACACCTTGTGCTTTCTCTATGTCAAAATAAGGAGATTTGGCACTGGGCTGTGGTTGGGATATCAAAATCTTTTTAATCATCGTTGTCTTAAAAATTTATATTCAAATAGCTTGCTATCATTTCCAAGATGCCCCACGAAGTCACGATCGGCATCAGTTCGAGCGCACAAAAGTACAAAATAATTTGCAGATGGACGTTCGATTGACTGAAAAAGATAGTGAAGCTTTTGTAAAAGGTCAGAATCTTCACCAAAACGATGATGGAAGCGGTGTAGATAAAGGCAGAAGGGAGCGGAAGGTCGAAATAGACGACGAGAAGGACGAGTGGGAAAAGCAGCACGCCCTCCGTGGCACTAAGCAGTCGCCAGGACCGGTTCCATTGTTCATTATTTTGACGATGGAAAAATACCCAATTGACAAACTTATAGATACCATACTTCACTCCGAAATAGAGCGTGAAGAAGCCCGCAAAAAGTGCGATAAGGGCCAGTTGCGAGTCGATGACGAAGTCGGTATGGAGGTAGAACGCCTGATAGACATAGTAGATAATGCCCAAGAGCATGGCGGTCTGGAGGATGAAGAACCACTGGAAGCGACGCTCCAAGGCCGTCTCTGTCATCTCGGCCACGCTGCGCGGCACGAAGAAGAAATTCTTCAGCTGTTGCAAGAAGAGATTTTTGGAGAAGGAAAAGGAAAACATAGCCAACAAGAAGCAGCCCAGCAGCAGCGAGGTGATGGTGTTGTCGTTGCGCAAAAGATAGGGAGCAGGATCGCCCGCCACGCCCACCCGTGGCAGTCCGAGCTCGGGGTGGAAATACTTCCCGCCATGGAAGTAGGTCGTGTCCATGAAGCGTGTCTTCTCGAAGGGCTTCACCTTCAGCACCCGGATGCCGAAAGTCGTCATCGTGTCCGTGCGCGTGTTGTAGGCTATGTCACCGACCTTGAAATGGGCCTGAATGGCCGAGTCCTTCTGGTCCTCGGTCGCGTCAGGACGCAACTCCTGCAACACACGGTAGGGAGTCATCCCTGCCGTGTTGCGCGTCTCCCCGTCTATTGTCGTAAAATTGGACCCCGGATTGGGCATCGCGTTTTCATTGACGGGTTGCGTCGTCAGCGTATCCTTCAGCAGAACAGGCATTTGCTTAGAGTCCGAATGCTTCTTTCAGTTTCTCCACCAGGTCCAGTTTCTCCCAGGTGAACAGTTCCACGTCGATGGTCTTCGTCTCGTGGTAGCGGCTCGTAAAGCTTTTCTTCACCACCTCGTTCTTGCGGCCCATGTGGCCATAGGCTGCCGTCTCAAGATACATCGGCTGGCGCAGCTTGAGCTGGCGCTCAATGGCCTTAGGCTTCAGATCGAAAAGACCCTTTATCTTTGCGGCTATCTCGCCGTCGCTCATCGCCACATGCTTGCGTCCATAAGTATTGACATAGACACTCACGGGCTCCGCCTTGCCGATAGCATAGGCCAATTGCACGAGTACCTCATCGGCCACACCCGCAGCCACCATGTTCTTGGCAATGTAGCGCGCCATATAGGCGGCCGATCGGTCCACCTTGGAAGAATCCTTGCCCGAGAAGGCACCGCCACCATGGGCACCACGTCCGCCGTAGGTATCGACAATGATCTTGCGGCCCGTCAGGCCCGTGTCGCCGTGAGGACCACCAATGACAAACTTGCCCGTGGGGTTGACCAAATACTGTATGTCATCGTTGAAGAGTGCGAGGACGGACTCCGACTCGATCTGTGCCTTCACCCGCGGCATGAGTATTTCCTCCACATCCTTCTGAATCTGAGCAAGCATTGCCTCGTCGTCGTCCATGAAGGGGTCGTGCTGGGTCGATACGACGATGGTGACGATGCGCTGCGGCACACCCTCGTCGCTATATTCCACCGTCACCTGGCTCTTGGAGTCGGGGCGGAGATAGGTCATCTGCTTACCCTCCTTGCGGATGTCGGCCAGCGTCCGCATGATGAGATGAGCGAGATCGAGCGTGACGGGCATATAGTTGGCCGTCTCATTGCAGGCGTAGCCAAACATCATTCCCTGGTCGCCAGCCCCCTGCGCCTCCTCGTCCTCGCGGCTGACGCCCCGATCGATATCCTCGCTCTGCTCGTGAATGGCAGTCAGAATACCACAAGACTTCGAGTCAAACTGATACTCAGCCTTATTGTAGCCAATACGGTCGATGGTCTTGCGGGCCACGGTCTGCAAATCGACATACTCCGTGGAGCGCACCTCGCCCATGATCACCACCTGTCCCGTTGTGTTGAAAGTCTCGATGGCGCAATGTGCCTTGTCGTCATAGGCCAAAAACTGGTCGAGCAAAGCGTCGCTAATCTGGTCCGCTACTTTATCGGGATGTCCTTCAGAGACAGACTCTGATGAAAAAAGATATGCCATTCTGTTTTCCTTGTTGAAGTTCTTATTACCTTATAAATTGAGTCAATCACTCGATTGGGGTGCAAAGTTACGCAATTTTGCTTGTATAGCCATGCGTTCCAACTCATTATTATATTTTATTATGCTGCGCGCCGCTCTCCAGGGGCTATTTGCCATTGAGTATTCGCTTGATGTCGTTGAGCTTGTTGAGTGCGTCCATCGGCGTGAGGTGGTCGATGTCGAGATGTAGTATCTCGTCGCGGATCTGCGAGAGCACGGGGTCGTCGAGCTGGAAGAGCGACATCTGCATTCCGTCGGTCGTCGCCACATTCTCCACATTCGGTTTTCCCGCCGACCCCACCTGAGCGTTGTCCGCCTCCAGCTGCTTCAGGATTGTCGAAGCCCTGCGGACGATGGAGGGCGGCATACCTGCTATCTCGGCCACATGGATACCAAAGGAGTGCTCGCTGCCTCCACGCTCCAGTTTGCGGAGGAAGATCACCTTGCCATCCATCTCCTTGACGCTCACATTGTAGTTTTTGATGCGGTCGAAGCGTTTCTCCATCTCGTTGAGCTCATGGTAGTGGGTGGCAAAGAGCGTGCGAGCCTGGGCACGCTTGTGCTCGTGGAGATATTCCACGATGGCCCAGGCTATGGAGATGCCGTCGTAGGTGGACGTGCCGCGCCCCAGTTCGTCGAAGAGCACGAGCGAGCGTGGCGTGACGTTGTTGAGAATATTGGCAGCCTCGGTCATCTCCACCATAAACGTTGATTCACCCGTGGAGAGACTGTCGCTGGCGCCCACTCTTGTAAAGACCTTGTCCACCAGTCCTATGCGGGCGCGCTCGGCAGGCACGAAACAGCCCATCTGGGCCATGATTGCTATGAGGGCCGTCTGGCGCAGCAAGGCCGACTTACCCGACATATTAGGACCCGTGATCATCACAATCTGCTGGCGCTCCGTGTCCAGATAGACATCGTTGGGGACATATCGCTCCCCGACAGGAAGCTGCGTCTCGATGACAGCATGGCGACCCTGGCTGATGTCGAGCACGTCGCTCTCATCGACCACGGGGCGCACGTAGCCCTGCTCCTCCGCCACCTTGGCAAAGGAGAGCAGGCTGTCGAGATGGGCTATGACATTGGCATTGATCTGAATCTGCGGGATATACTCCCTCATGTCCTCCACCAACTGCATGAAGAGCGAAGTCTCGAGGGCGATGATCTTCTCGTCGGCGCCGAGGATTTTCTCCTCATACTCCTTCAGTTCCTCGGTGATGTAGCGCTCCGCCTGGGCGAGGGTCTGCTTGCGCACCCACTCCGCTGGCACCCTGTCCTTGAACGTGTTGCGCACCTCCAGGTAGTAGCCGAAGACGTTGTTGAAGCCTATCTTCAGCGAACTGATACCCGTCTTTTCCATCTCCCGCTGCTGTATCTGCAACAGATACTCCTTGCCATTGTCGCGGATGGATCGCAGGTCGTCGAGCTCAGGACTGAAGCCCGCCGCTATCATGCCCCCCTTGTTGATCTGCAGGGGTGGGTCGGGCTGTATCTCCTGCTCTATTCTCTTTCGGAGCGTCTCGCAGAGGTTCAGTCGCTCACCCACGCGCCGCATGGCCTCGTTGTCCGACTCCAGGCAAGCCGCCTTCACGGGCACGGTGGCAGCCAGCGCATGGCGCAACTGGTTGACCTCTCGGGGCGAGATGCGGCCCACCGCCGCCTTAGAGATAATGCGCTCCAGGTCGCCGATGCGGTGAAACTCGTCGTCCACCGTCTCGCGGAAGTCCGTGTCGCGGTAGAAATACTCCACACCATCGAGCCGCTCGTTAATCTGCCTGACATCGCGCAACGGGAAGACCGTCCACCGTCGGATCATGCGTCCGCCCATCGGCGTGACCGTATGATCGATGACGTCGAGCAGACTCGTGCCCTCCTCCTGCATCGGCTGGAGGAGCTCCAGGGACCGGATGGTGAAGCGGTCGAGACGTACGTAGCGGTCCTCCTCGATGCGGCGCAGCGAGGTGATATGAGAGATATGTGTGTGCTGGGTCAGTTCCAAATACTGCATGATGGCCCCTGCGGCAACGATGCCGTTGCGCAGGTGGTCCACGCCAAAACCCTTGAGGTTCTTGGTTTTGAAATGCTTGAGGAGCTTCTGTCGTGCCGTCTGGTCGGTGAAGACCCAGTCGTCGAGTTCAAAGGTGACGAATTTGGTGCCAAACTGCTGTTCAAAGTCCTGCTTGCGCGTGCGGTCGTAGAGCACCTCCTTCGGCTGGAAGTTGCCCAGGAGTTTCTCCACATAGTCGTAGTTGCCCTCTCCGGTGAGAAACTCTCCCGTGGAAATATCAAGCAAGCTCACACCGCAAGCCCCCTTACCGAAATGGATGGCGGCAAGAAAGTTGTTCTCCTTGTAGTTGAGCACGTTGTCTCCCATGGCCACGCCCGGCGTCACGAGTTCGGTAATGCCGCGCTTCACCATCTTGTCCATCTCCGAAAGGCCCTTCTTGCCCTTGATGGCGGCCCGCTTTTTCTTCGGATCCTCCAGTTGGTCGCAGATGGCCACACGCTTTCCCGCGCGGATGAGTTTCGGTAGATAGGTGTCGAGGGCATGATGGGGAAAACCCGCCATCTCCGCCCCACTCGCCGCTCCGTTGTTGCGACGCGTGAGCGTGATGCCCAGGATGCGCGCAGCCTCCACCGCGTCGTCGCAGTAGGTCTCATAGAAGTCGCCGCAGCGGAAGAGCAGCAGCGCCTCGGGGTGCTTCTCCTTCATCGAGAAAAACTGCCGCATCATGGGGGTAAGTCCCTTGTCGTTTGTTGCCATAGTCAGCCTTTGCCTTGTTGAATTGTTGCCGCAGAGGGGGAAAAATCAAGCAAGCAGCGTGGCTCTTCCCCTTCGCGAAAGTTCAAGGATGCAAAAATACAAAAATAAGGTCGAATGGCAAAATGATACCCCCGTTTTTGTGCCTGGCGGGCGCAAAAAGTTCGAGGCGCGCCCGCCCAGCACACAGATTCTGCGCCCTTAGCCGACGCAGCGCTTGAGCCAGCTCCAGCCCTCCCGCACCCACAGGACGAGGGAAGAGGCCAGAATGATGATGGCCCAGTCCGCCACTTTGAGGTCGCAGACGTTGAAGAAATGCTGTATTCCCGGCAGTTCTACCATGGCTATCTGTCCAATGAAGATGATGGCCACGATCAGCAGCAGTCCCTTGCAGCCCTTGAAGTGGAGGGCGCTGCGTCCCGTCTCGAAGGCCCTGGAACAGAAGAGATAGAAGAAATGGGTCATCACGAAGATGGTGAAGAAGAGCGTCTCCTCGTAGCGGGTCAGTCCGTCGGACGCTCCGAGGCGCACGTGGAGCAAGTCCATGAGACTCGTGATGCCGGCGTGCTCGAAGATATAGAGCAGCACGAAGAGCAAGACGAAGAAGCAGCCTCCCACACCCAGGATATTTTCATACATCGCGCGGGTGAGAATGAAGCCCTTGCGGTCTCGCGGCTTGTCCCGCATCACGCGCTCCGAGGGCGGCAGCGAAGCCAGAGCCATGGCGGCAAAGGTGTCCATGATGAGGTTCACCCATAGCATCTGCGTGACCGTGAGCGGGCTCTGCGTGCCCATGAAGGCGCCGCTCAGGACGATGAAGCACGCCGCCACATTGACTGTGAGCTGGAAGAGCAGGAAGCGCTGGATGTTCTTGTAGAGCGAGCGTCCCCACATCACGGCCTTGCCGATGGAAGAGAACGAGTTGTCGATGATCGTGATGTCGCTCGCCTCCTTGGCCACGGCCGTTCCGTCGCCCATCGATAGTCCGACGTGGGCCGCCTTGAGGGCAGGTGCGTCATTGGTTCCATCGCCCGTCACGGCCACCACCTGGTCGAGTTTCTGCAGCGCCTCTACGAGACGTTTGTTGTCCATGGGGCGCGCCCGGGCGATGATTTTCAAGTCCATCACACGGCGAGCAAGTTCCTCGTCCGAGAGGGCTGCAAACTCCGGTCCGGTGATGATTTCCCTGTCTCCGTCCTGCGGAGTCCAGAGACCTATCTGGCGCCCTATCTCCTTGGCCGTTCCTGGCGTGTCGCCCGTGACGATTTTGATCAAGATGCCCGCCTTCATACATTCCTCTACTGCTGCCGGCACATCGGCCCTCACGGGGTCGCTGATAGCCACAATGCCTTGGAAGGTAAGGCCCTTCGCCACCACCTTGCCCTCGGCGATGGCCTCCTCGCCGTCCTTGAGTGGCAACGAGGCAAAGCCCAGCGTACGCATGGCCTGGCCTTGATAGCCAGCCAACCAGCCATCGATGGTTTCGCGCGCCACGTCCCCTGCCGTCTGGGCACAGAGCGAGAGTACAATCTCGGGCGCACCCTTGACGTAGAGCACGCGCTGCCCTCCGAGCCGAGGCGAGCGGACGACAGTAGCCATATATTTGCGCTCCGTAGAGAAGGGCAGTTCCTCGTCGATGGAAGCAGCCTCGCGCAACTGGCGGTAGTCCACGCCCTGCTGGTCGAGCCACAGCAGGAGAGCACCTTCAGTAGGGTTGCCCAGCACCTGGGGCGACTTCGGGTCGGAGAAATCCAGCGAGGCCGTGGAGTTGACGGCCATTCCCTCGGCCACAGCATCATCCCGAAGGCATCCCGAAGGCATCCCGAAGAAACGGCTCTCATAGACCTGCATTTTGTTCTGCGTCAGCGTGCCCGTCTTGTCAGTACAGATAACAGTCGTAGCACCCATCGTCTCGCAAGCATGCATCTTTCTGACGAGGTTGTTGGTCTTGAGCATCCGCCGCATACTGTAGGCCAAGCTCAGCGCCACGGCCATGGGAAGTCCCTCGGGCACGGAGACGACAATAAGCGTCACGGCTATCATCAACGTGTTGAGCGTATAAGTCACCAGGTCGTCCCATTGCTCCGCGCCGCCAAGCGACAGATGGAAATAGTAGATCATGGCCAGCAGCAGGAGGAAGTAGCTGGTGGAAGCCACGGCCTTGAACGTCCAGCGCCAACGCTTGAAACGGCAGATGACGAGGTAGAAGAACAGCGCCGTGGGCAGAGCCAGCGTCCAGACCACGGGCGCCCAATCGAAGAAGACGATGAGCCGTCCCACGATGATGAGGGCTGCGAATACATAACTGACGTTGGTCACCAGCAGTCCGAGGCGGTCCAGTTGCTCGTTGAGCGGCGTGCGGACACTATTGTCTATCTGTGCGGCCTCGAAGACCTTGCCGTTCTCCGTGGCGTCGCCCACGGCCGTGACGCGCATCCCGCCGCGGCCCTCCATCACCTTCGTGCCGCGCAAGACGCGGTTGGTGGCAAAGGTGGCATTGGGGTCGAAGTCTTCGGGGTGAATGCTCTTGCGGCAGACGGGCTCTCCCGTGAGCGACGACTCATCGACCGAGAGGCTCACCGCCTCCAAGAGTTCGCCGTCTGCGGGAATCTCCACTCCCGTCGGCAACACCACAATATCGCCCACCACCACCTCGCGCTTGGGGATGGAGGTGACGTTGCCGTCGCGGATCACCTCCACGGGCTCATCGTCGTGGACCTGGTTGAGAATGGAAAACTGCTTGTCGGCCTCGCGCTCGAAGTAGAAGGACACGGCCGTAGCCAGGAATATAGCCACAAAGATGCCCACAGGCTCGAAGAAGACCGTCGCGCCGTGGTGCAGACCGTAGTACTCGTAGCAGGCTATGCCGATGGAGAGGACACCCGCAAAGAGCAGGATGATGATCAGCGGGTCCTTGAACTTCTCCAGGAAAAGCGACCAGACGGACGCTTTTTTCGGCGGAGTAAGGACATTTTCCCCGTATTTCTGACGACTGGCCACCACCTCCTCGGCAGTGAGCCCCATGATGTGTTGTTGATCTTTCATCATTGATAATCTTATACTTACCGCCCCACTCCACTTTTTCTCTCCTTTCCCTTAGCCTAGGGCGAAGGGAGGGGGCGTTTTTTGAGGAATGCAAAGTTAGCGACAATACCAAAGAGCAACAAACGATTTATAATTATTTATTAGTAGCCAAACATATTTTTAGACAAACGTCATCGAATTGTAACAATCCGCCGCCTGAACGAGGTCGTTCCACAAGAGATCTGCAGCCGAATCTCACCTACGACCGAAACAAAGGGTAAGCTACGACCAAGACGAAGGGTAAGCTATGACCGAGACGAAGGATAAGCTACCATTGAGACGGGCCCTCAGCTACCGTGGGTAGCTCCTTGTCCCATGTGTCTCATGAGTTGCCAATGCAATAGTCTCTAGGACGTCATTTGGTAGAATCACACCTATCTCTAATACCTTCCAAAAATGAAGTTAATTTCATAAGCCTACGAATATAACTTCATTTTTTGAGTATGATTTGAGGCGTTTTTGATGAGTTGTTTCCGATTTGTCTCATGAGCCTATTTTGGGGTGATTTTGGATTATCGGGTGAGCCGACAGGGCCTTAACAAGGTTTTCGGAACAATTCGTTCCAAATTTAGGGAACGACAGGGGAATATCACGGAAAAAAACGCTTCAATGAGGAAAGTTTTTTGTAAATTTGCACGCAGATTGCCCCAAACACCCCCTCGGGCGGCAAACAGTACAAGCGATAACACAAAAACATAGCAATGGAATACGATTTCAGAGAGATCGAACAGAAATGGCAGCAGCACTGGCGGGACCATCAGACCTACCAGGTGACGGAGGACCCAACACGTAAGAAGTTCTACGTCCTCAACATGTTTCCCTATCCCTCGGGAGCAGGTTTGCACGTCGGCCACCCGCTGGGCTACATCGCCAGCGACATCTACGCGCGCTACAAGCGCCAGCAGGGCTTCAACGTCCTCAACCCCATGGGCTACGATGCCTACGGACTGCCCGCCGAGCAGTATGCCATCCAGACCGGACAGCACCCGGCGGTGACGACGGAGCAGAACATCAAGCGCTACCGCGAGCAGCTGGACAAGATAGGATTCTGCTTCGACTGGAGCCGCGAGGTGCGCACCTGCGACGCCGGCTACTACCATTGGACCCAATGGGCCTTTGAGCGAATGTTTGAGTCGTACTACGACAACCGCACGAAGCAGGCGCGCCCCATCCATGAGCTGGTGCGCCACTTCGAGGAGGAGGGCACGCTCGACATGGACGTGGCCCAGACGGAGCCGCTCGTCTTTTCGGCCCGCGACTGGCGGAGCATGAATGAAAAGGAGCAGCAGCAGACGCTCATGAACTACCGCATCGCCTACCTCGGCGAGACGATGGTCAACTGGTGCCAGGACCTGGGCACGGTGCTGGCCAACGACGAGGTGGTGGATGGCGTGAGCGTGCGCGGTGGCTATCCCGTCGTGCAGCGCAAGATGCGCCAGTGGTGCCTGCGCGTCTCGGCCTATGCGCAGCGGATGCTCGACGGACTGGATCTCGTGAACTGGAGCGACTCCATCAAGGAGACCCAGCGCAACTGGGTGGGACGCAGCGAGGGAGCGGAGATGCGCTTCGAGAGTATCACACCCGAGGGCACGGAGGAACGCCGCGGCCACTTCACCATCTTCACCACACGTGCCGACACGATCTTCGGCGTCACCTTCATGGTGCTGGCTCCGGAGTCGGAGCTGGTAGCCCAGCTGACTACCAGCGAGCAGCGCGAGGAGGTGGAGGCCTATCTCGCCTATGTCGCCAAGCGCACGGAGCGCGACCGCATGGCCGACCACAAGGTGACGGGTGTCTTCTCCGGATCCTATGGCGTCAACCCGTTCACGGGCGAGCGCATCCCCATCTGGATCTCCGAGTATGTGCTCGCCGGCTACGGCACGGGAGCCATCATGGCCGTCCCGGCCCACGACTCACGCGACTACGCCTTCGCTCGCCACTTCCAGCTGCCCATCGTCCCGCTCATCGAGGGAGCCGACGTCAGCCAGGAGAGTTTCGACGCCAAGGAGGGCACGGTCATGAACTCGCCGCGCGAGGGTGTGAACTCCACGCTCACGCTCAACGGGCTGACCGTCCAGGAGGCCATCGCCAAGACCAAGGCGTTTATCGCCGAGCAGGGCATCGGCCAGGTCAAGGTCAACTACCGCCTGCGCGACGCCATTTTCTCCCGCCAGCGCTACTGGGGCGAGCCCTTCCCTGTCTATTACAAGGACGACATGCCCTATATGATTCCCGAAGACTGCCTGCCGCTGCAGCTGCCCGAGATCGACGCCTACAAGCCCACCGAGAGTGGCGAGCCTCCATTGGGACGCGCCGAGAAATGGGCCTGGGACACGGAGAAGCGCTGCGTAGTCGAAAAGAGACTCATCGACCATAAGACCGTCTTCCCCATCGAACTCTGCACCATGCCGGGCTTCGCCGGATCCAGCGCCTACTACCTCCGCTATATGGATCCGCACAACAACCAGGCACTCGTGGGCAAGAAGGCCGACGAGTATTGGCAGAACGTGGATCTCTACGTCGGCGGAACGGAGCACGCCACGGGCCACCTCATCTACTCACGCTTCTGGAACAAGTTCCTCTTCGACCTCGGCGTAAGCTGCAAGGAGGAACCCTTCCAGCGACTGGTCAACCAGGGCATGATCCAGGGCCGCAGCAACTTCGTCTATCGTGTCAATGCAGCCGACGCTGCCGAACACCCCGTCTTCGTCTCCAAGGGACTGAAGGACCAGTACGACACCACGCCGATCCACGTCGACGTGAACATCGTCCACGCCGACATCCTCGACCTCGACGCCTTCCGCGCTTGGCGTCCCGAATTGAAGAACGCCGAGTTTGTCCTCGAAGACGGCAAGTATGTCTGTGGCTGGGCCATTGAGAAGATGTCGAAGTCGATGTTCAACGTGGTCAACCCCGACGACATCGTAAGCCAGTATGGCGCCGACACGCTCCGCCTCTACGAGATGTTCCTCGGTCCGGTGGAGGCCAGCAAGCCTTGGGACACCAACGGCATTGACGGTTGCCACCGCTTCCTGAAGAAGTTCTGGAAACTCTTCCAGCAGGATCTCCTCGACGAAAATCCGACGAAGGAAGAACTCAAGAGCCTCCACAAGCTCATCAAGAAGGTGAGCACGGACATCGAGGTCTTCTCCTACAACACGAGCGTAAGCGCATTTATGGTTTGCACCAACGAGCTGACGCAGCAGAAGTGTCGCAACCTCCGCATCCTCCGTACCCTGGTGACGGTGCTCGCACCCTTCGCTCCCCACATTGCCGAGGAGCTCTGGGAGCAGACAGGCGGCAAGGGAAGCGTCTGCGACACCGAGTGGCCGACCTGGAACGAAGACTACCTCGTCGAGGACGAAGTGCAGATGCCCGTCTCCTTCAACGGCAAAGCGCGCTTCCAGATCAACCTGCCCGCCACGGCCAGCAAGGAGGCCATCATCGAGGCGGCCATGAGCGACGAGCGAAGCCAGAAGTACCTGGAGGGCAAGCAGGTCGTCAAGACCATCGTCGTACCGGGACGTATCATCAATATCGTGGTAAAATAGACCGATCAAAGACGATTAGCATAACAGGGGTCGGGAGCTGAAAACATCTTCCGACCCCTCTTCACAGACACAAGATTATCTCAATAGATTTTATCTCAGCAATAGTATATCTCTATAGAATATCTCGATAGTATCAATAGTAACAGTATATCTCAATAGCAATTATGTCAAAAACGGTAAAAAACTTTCTCAACAGTAGGGAGCACATGAAAAACCAGATGCTGGACTACCTCTGCATCGCCCTGGGCCTGATGTTCTACACCATAGGATGGACCTGCTTCCTCTTGCCTTACAAGATTGTGACAGGTGCGCTGACAGGTCTCTCCGCCATCGTATTCTACGTCACGGGCATTCCCATCTACCAAACCTACCTGACGCTCAACGTCGTCATGCTCATCGCGGCGCTGAAGATCCTGGGCCTGCGCTTCCTGCTCAAGACCATCTACGCCATCGTCCTGCTCTCCACCATGCTCACGCTGGCACAGAGTTGGATGACGGGGGCCGACGGCCAGATGATCCAAATTCTCGGAGCAGGCAACACGTTCATGGCCTTGATTATTGGCACGATGTTCACCGGATCGGGCCTTGCCATCGTCTTCCTGAGCAACGGATCGACCGGTGGCACGGATATCATCGCGGCGTGCATCAACAAGTACAAGGACATCTCGCTGGGCAACGTCCTCATCTGCGTCAACTTCTGCATCATCGGTTCCTGTCTCTTCTTCTCAGCCTTTGGCGCAACGATGCAGGAGCGTCTCCACACGGTGGTCTTCGGCCTCTTCACGCTGCTGACGGAGAACGTCATGCTCGACTACGTATTCAACTCGCGACGACAGAGCGTGCAGTTCTTGATCTTCTCCAAAAACTATGAGAAGATAGCCAGCGCCATTGGCAGCACCACCCACCACGGCGTGACGATCCTCGACGGCTACGGCTGGTTCACCAACACGCCGACCAAGGTGCTCTTCGTTCTGGCCCGCAAGCGCGAGAGCCAGTATATCTTCCGCCTCATCAAGTATGTGGACCCCCACGCCTTCGTATCACAGTCGGCCGTCATTGGCGTCTTTGGCAATGGCTTCGATGAGATCAAGGGCAATATATCGGAGAAGATGCGCAAGGAAATGGCACTGGGCGAGGAAACCGAGAAAGCAGCCCAAAAGAACCATACAGAAGTCCCTGACGCAAAGGAACAGAAACCCACTATAAAGGGAGAAATTCCTGCCGCAGAGGAAAAAGCATGATCAACAAGAAGATGATGGACTAGAAGAATATAAACGACGAATAGAAGATGAACTATGATAAGATAAAACTGGTTTTTGCAACCAACAACGCGCACAAGCTGCGCGAACTGCGCGATATTCTGGGAACGGGCTACGAGCTCCTATCCTTGGCCGACATCGGTTGCCACGAGGATATTCCCGAAGACGGGGCTACGTTGGAGGAGAATAGTCTCGCCAAAGCCCAGTACGTCTTCGACCACTATGGCTACGACTGCTTTGCCGACGACACGGGACTGGAGGTTGATGCCTTGGGTGGCGAGCCGGGAGTCCACAGCGCGCGCTACGCCGAGGGCACAGACCACGACAGCGAGGCCAATATGCGCAAACTGCTGGCCAAATTAGGAAATAATAACAACCGCAAGGCACGATTCCGCACCATCATCACGTTAATAAGGAGACAGGACGCGCCGTCGGCCTCGCCCCGCACGGACTGCTTCTGCGGCGAGGTGGAGGGAAAAATCGCCCTGGAGAAGCATGGCACGGAAGGCTTCGGCTACGACCCCATCTTTATCCCCGAAGGCTACGACCAGTCGTTTGCCGAACTGGGCGAGACCGTCAAAAACCAAATTTCCCACCGAGGAAGAGCCGTCAGAAAACTGGTGGCGTTTCTCCACGGAGAGAAGGCGTAAGCACAAGGTGGAACGGATATCCTTGCCCGTCAAGGCTTGTCCGTCCCCATTTATACCTATTTATATCTCATAGATGATGAAACATTTCGTATCAGCCCTGCTCTTGTCCGGACTCCTGAGTTCGGCCACGGGCCTGCAGGCACAGGAAATCGGAACGTGGAAGGCGTATATGTCCTACCACAACCCCACATGGGTGGAGAAAGGAGGCGACCGGCTCTACGTCCTCGCCTCCAACGACCTCTATGCCTACAACGAGAAGGACCAGAGCATCCACACCTTCGACAAGACCAACGGACTGACCGATACGGGCGTGACGCTCATCGGGTGGAACAAGGGGGCCGCGCGCCTCGTCGTCATCTATGAGTCGGGCTATATCGACTTGGTCGATGGCAAGGACAATGTAGTGAGCATCAGCGACTACTACAACCACTCCATGACCGCCGACAAAACCATCCACAGCATCTACAACTACGGGAAGCTCTGCTACATCGCCACAGGCTTCGGCATCGTCTGCCTCAACGTGGCGCAGGCGGAGATAGCCAACACCTACAACCTCGGCTTTGCCGTGGACTACTGCCACATCGAGGGCGGCTACATCTACGCCGAGTCGAAGCAGAAGGGACAGTATCGGGCCCTCATGACGGACAACCTGCTCGACAAGGGCAACTGGCGGCGCACGGGCGAGTATGTGGCGCGCAGTCTGAGTCCTGACCCCGAACTGATGGCTACGGCGAAGACGCTTTCTCCAGGCGGACCCCAATACAACTACTTCGGCTTTATGCGCTATAGTGGCGGCAAACCCTATACCGTCGGTGGCGGCTACGGACTGACCGAGCTGCGCCGTCCCGCCACCATCCAGGTGCTCGACGGCGGAGAGTGGAAAATCTATGAGGACGACGTGGCGGCGAAGACGGGCCACCAATATCTTGACTTGATGTGTATAGACGTCGATCCCACCAATCCTGCCCGCGTCCTGGCGGGAGGCAGGACGGGCCTCTACGAGTTTAGCAACGGCATCTTCGTCCGCGAGTATAACTACGATAATAGTGGAGGCTGCCTGCAGGTGGCCCATGGCGTGGCGGCTGGCAACAAGGACTATGTCATCGTCAGCGGACTGAAGTTTGACACCACGGGCGACCTGTGGGTCTTCAATGGCATCAGCGATGGTTCCTCCCTGAGCCAGCTCACTAAGGAGGGACAATGGGTGAGCCACCACAACAAGTCGTTCATGGGCAGCGATAACACATCGCTCAACAACGGCGGCTGCCTGACCTTCGACACCTCGGGTAACCTCTGGTTGGCCAACAACCACTACAAGACGCCAGCCCTGGTGGTCTATCAGCCCTCCACAAAGGGTATCAACCGCTATACGCGCTTCGTCAACGAGGACAATGCCGAGGTCAATGGCGGCGGTGGCGTGCGCTGCATGGCGGAGGACCGCGACAGAAATATCTGGGCGGGACTCAACGGTGGCCCTGTCTATCTGCAGCCCTCCGACCTGTCAACCGATCCCGGAAGCGTGGTCTTCCAGCAGTACAAGGTGCCGCGCAACGACGGCAGCAACCTCGCCGACTACCTGCTCACCAACATCGACATCACCTGCATGGCCGTCGATGGCGGCAACCGCAAGTGGTTTGGCACGGGCGGCAACGGCGTCTATCTCATCAGCGCAGACCTCAACACGCAGGTTCACCATTTTCTTTCCTCCAACAGTGGTCTCGTGAGCGACAACATCGAGTCGCTGGCCATCGACCCCAAGACGGGAGAGGTCTTCATCGGCACAGACAAGGGGCTCTGCTCCTATTTGAGCGACGCCTCGGAGCCCTCGCAGACGATGGACAAGGAGACGACCTACGCCTATCCCAATCCCGTTCGCCCAGACTACCGTGGCACCATTACCGTCACAGGACTGAGCTACAACGCCGACGTGAAGATCGTCACTACCGCAGGAACACTCGTGGCCGAGGGCAGAAGCCAGGGCGGCACCTTCACGTGGGACGGCAACGACCTCGACGGCAAACGGGTGGCAAGTGGCATCTATATGGTCGAAGCAGCCACGGAGGATGGCAGCAAGGGTGTGGTCTGCAAGATTGCCGTCATCAACTGATTTCCCTCGCCCCCTGCTATAAAATCTCTGTAGGTTTCAAAAACAGCTCGGCCATAGAGTTTCTGTTGGGTTTCCAAACCCAACTCAACCATCGACTATCCGTCTCCAAAGACATACGAAATAAGAAAAAATGAAGAAAGTCACCCTGCTCATTCCCTGCTACAACGAGGAGTCGTCGCTCCCCGCCCTCCATGCAGCCCTGTGCGAGGTCATGGACAGCCAGGTGCAATACCAATGGGAGGTATTGCTCATCGACGACGGCAGCCGCGACCAGTCGCTCAGCGTTATGCGGCAACTGCGTCGCAAGGACCCGCGGGTGGCCTTCATCAGCCTCTCACGCAATTTTGGCAAGGAGAATGCCATGCTGGCGGGCTTCGACCACGCCTCGGGCGACTGCGTCATCATCCTCGACGCCGACCTCCAGCATCCGCCTGCCCTCATACCCGCCATGCTGCACCTTTGGGAGGAGGGAGCACAGGACGTCTATGCGCGGCGAGACATCGCCCGCGAGAGTTGGCTGCGCCGCCGTCTGAGCCGCCTCTACTACAGCCTCCTCAACCGTTCCACCCGCTTCGACGTGCTCGAAAACGTAGGCGACTTCCGCCTCCTCGACCGTCGCTGCATCCTCGCCCTACGGCAACTTCGCGAGTCGCAACGCTACACCAAGGGCATGTACGTGTGGATTGGCTTCAAGAAACAGGAAATCAGTTACCACGAGCAAAAGCGCACGGCAGGCCAGTCGTCCTTCAACTTCCGCCGCCTGGCCGACTTGGCCATCGATGGTCTGACCTCCTACACCACCGCCCCGCTCCGCCTTTCCACCCTCATCGGCCTGCTCAGTGCCCTACTGGCCATCCTCTACATGGTCTATGTCTTCATCAAGACACTCGTGGTCGGCGAAGCTGTCCAAGGCTTCCCCACCATCGTCATCCTCATCCTCTTCCTCGGAGGCGTGCAGCTCATCTCCCTGGGCATTATCGGCGAATACCTCGGCAAAGTCTTCATCGAGACCAAGCGCCGCCCCGTCTATCTAATAGACCGTATGGAAGGTGTGGACCACGTGCTCACCAAGAAAGAGGAGGAGAACGCTCAGTAGGTTTTCCTATACATTATTTATATATAGAAAAACCTACCTTCCTTTTTTTCTATATATAAAAAACTGAGCTTTATATATAGAGAGAAAAACTGTCCGCCTTGATAGCGTCAGAACGACCAGCCAAGTCCGATGTACGGGTAGAAGGCGGACTTACTGAGGCCATGCTTATCGCCGAAGTTGAACGACGGCGATAAGCCTACGCGAAACATAAAACCGTTGGTACGCTGGTAGCGATAGCCGATGTTGCCAAACAAGAAATAGCCGAAACGGTTCTCCTTCGATTCATAGGGCTCTGCAATTCCTTCCGTCTCGGGCGGCACGGGCTGAGAATAGAACCATGACGTTTCCTTGACATGATACATACCCAGACTGGCGCCAAAGCCTACCTCCAGTTTACTCTTCTTCTCTCCAAGCAGGTAATTCAACTCCAACGGCACACCCACACCACTGATTTTCTGATCGATCCAACTGGAATTGTCTCCATAACCATAGCCTATGCCCACTCGGTAGCCCCAGCCCGAGTTGCCCTTGAAACGGCTATCATAGTTGACACCCACCACGTTTTGCGCACCAAGCAGTTCTACCGACAGACTGCGCGTCTTCTCCTGCGCAAGCACCAGCGAGCAGCAGCACAATGCAAATACTGAACATACGATTCTCCTCATAAGATAAGTTTGATTATTGTATATAAGACTTGTTTGTTAGTTTTTAGAACCAATCCGCTTGTTCCCATTCAGATAAAAAGTAAAATACAGCAGGAGACGGACCTTTCCATCATCCTGCTGTATTTTTATAACTGATAAGCCACCCTACCCTTCATGCGGATCAACTGAGGGAGAGCATGCGCTCGATGGGCTTCACGGCGTCGCGTGCAATAGCAGGATCCACCTCCACGGCAGGCCAGCCATACTTCAGCGCGTTATACACCTTCTTGAGCGTGTTCTTCTTCATATACTCACACTCCGTGCAGGCGCAGCCCCTGCCACCCTCCGTCACCTCGGGAGGCACAGGGAGGAAAGTCTGGTTGGGACAGGTGCGCTGCATCTCATGGAGGATACCGGCCTCTGTAGCAACGATAAACTCTTTGACCTCAGGATGATCCTGTGCATAGTGGAGCATCGTGGCCGTCGATCCCTTCACGTCGGCAGCGGCCAGCACGGGCGCCTTACACTCCAGATGGGCCATGACGACGGCCTCGGGATGCTGCTCCTTGAGTTTGACGATCTCCGCCACACTAAAGCGCTCATGGACGTGACAGCCACCATTCCACAGCAGCATGTTTCTGCCCGTCACGGAGTTGATATAGCTTCCGAGGTTGTAGTCTGGTCCAAAGATGAGCTTCGTGTCCTTGGGGATGGAGTCGATCACCTTCTTGGCGTTGCCCGAGGTCACCACCACGTCGGTCAGCGCCTTCACCGCCGCCGTCGTATTGACGTAGGAGACCACCTCGTAGCCCGGGTGCTCCTCCTTAAACTTCCGCAGGTCCTCGGCCTTGCAACTGTCGGCCAGCGAGCAGCCCGCCGTAAGGTCGGGCGAGAGCACCGTCTTCTCTGGCGAGAGCAGCTTGCAGGTCTCGGCCATGAAGTGGACACCACACATAACCATCACCTTGGCCTCCGTCTTGGCCGCCTCACGCGCCAGGGCCAGCGAGTCGCCGACAAAGTCGGCTATGTCCTGTATCTCCGGCATCGTATAGTAGTGGGCCAGGATGATAGCGTCCTTCTCGCGGCAGAGACGGCGTATCTCCTGCTTCAGATCCAGAGACTCATCAACGGGCTCATCAATGAAACCTTTCGACTTCCATTCTTCTTTCACGTTCATATTCTCAACTTATTTATATTATTATTTCTTTTTTTCTTTCTAAAAGAAAATATGATGAGTTATGATAGGCCGTGGATAACGTGGATAACTTTTGGTGCTTATTGCCCGTTTTCCATTATCCACACTTTCCTAGCCTTTTCCCTGCTTTATCATTTTTTGTATTTTCTGATAGTCAGTTAGTAAACCCATTTTTCCACATTTCCACAATCTGTTGCAAAGATAATAAGTTTATATCTTTTGAGCGCTTAAATCCGTTGAAAAGTTGTCTAAATCGGCTTGGATAACCCTGTGGATATCCACTCAGGGTAGGTTTCGGCCGTGGGTCGGTGGAAATCCACAAGGTTATGAGAAGGTTATTTCCCTGCTTTTCCACAGGGTTATCAACAAAGCAAAGGTAGTATTATTATTAGTATTTTGCCTCTACTGACAGAAGGGTTGTTCACGTGTCAAACTGATAGGCGGCGTCGTTGTTTCAGTGCTGGTTTCCACAAACATACCTTTTTCAAGGTGTTGTCTCTTGTTCTTACAAGCGGCGTTGCCATTCTTCTTTACTGTATTTTTCCAAAGTGCCATACTATAGACTTTTTGCGTTATGATATAATTTCACGAATTAGTGACTTCTTCTGTTGTTCCACCATTTCATCCCAAAGGTATGACCCCTGAAGCTTACTGGCAGGGATATACTCTCGAAACTTCTCATAGAAATCGATACCGCTTTCATCAAAGAGTTTACAATCCCATCTTGAAATTATCTTTTCCCAATCCATAGAGTCTGCATATTTCTCCAAATCCTGGCAAGACAGCTGTAGATTTTGATTACCTGACAGAGCGTGCCAGTCCCAATTGTCCTTGAACGTCTCTATCACTTCCGGAGTCAAGACTTCTTCGTTGGCACTCTTCGAGAAAGTAATCCAATTTATATATTTGGAAAACTTGGCAATCATAGGAATTGTCCAGCGAATATTGTTGTTAGAGGAGATTTTATCCCAATCAACGCGGTTTTTGTACTTTTCAAGCAGAGCCTCGCTCCACGAGAAATAGTTGGATACTTCTTTCCATGCTTCCTCTATGAGGATGTTACGCATGAATTCATCATTTGTTTTCTGTTCCATATTATTATATGTTATTATTTTAGATGATGCAAAGGTCGGCATTGGGTGTGCCAAACATGGGCACTGTATCGAAGAAAATGAAATATTTGCTGAAATATTTACATTTCAGAATATATTCGAGGTTGCTGATAATGTATTCCCATGTCTACATCCATCCTCATTTTCTGCATATAGGAATTCTCTCCAAGGAGTATAGTCAAGAAATTCAAAATGATTAGAATAGAATATATGGAGAGTTCGGCCATCAAATTCTGCTACGATCGAACAGGTCCCCAATCTGGAATATATCTCACGCCCAGGCTTGCAGAACTTTGATTCTAAAAGCAAAACGTCATTGTCCATTTTGTGTTTAACTAATTTGAACTTGTCAGCAAGACAAAACGGCACGGGGAAAATCCACGGAAAATTTCCCCTGTGCCTTAATTTATAATAGTGTTGCAGAATTAAGAAAATGTACTACGTCGTAGGAAAAAGATAGTTTTAACCTATTTGCTGCAATGCTTCCAAAATTCTTTTTTTGGCAGACTCGTCAAATTCCTTGATTTCCGTCTCACCCCAGTCTCCTTTGTTCTTCACAATATCCATCATTTCTAACAACTTTAGGCTAAGACCATTTCGGACTTCTTCTATAAGACCAAAATTGTCCAGTTTAGCTTTTGGCATATTGTTGCTGAATTTAGAGTTCATGCCTCTGCTGATGAGACATAAATTACCGAAGCAATCAAGCCCCCTGTCTTTTAGGTTGTCATATCCAGGCATAGGATTCTGCGGATAAAAATGCTCTACCGATGTTCTATATGAGAATTCGAACTTCGAGTATTTCGAAGGATTCTCCTTCCAAGTAATAAAATCATAGAAGTTGAATACGAAATTGTGAACATTGCAACCACAGTCTATTTGACTCCAGTCTATATTATCGGTGTTATGATAAGGTAAGAAGTCATCGCTGTCGCTGCGGTAAATAATGTCTTCAAAATCAGACTTCTCTTTACCTATATAGATATCCAGCATATAACTGCAAGCCAAATGGTATAACCGTTCCCGCAAGCAAGAAGAGTCGAAGTCTTCTTGCTTATGAATACACTTATGAATATAGTAAAGCAAAGCATTCAGCCAATGCTTGTAAATCTGGGTAGGTGCAGAGACATGAAACATCGCTTCCAGCATCCTGATTTCTTTACCGAGGTCATTCTCGTCTTCAGAGCTACCCGCAGAAAACGTATTTACATAATTTGCTTTGTTGTTGTCATATTTTCGAATTGACTTCAAGCTCCAACTCTCGGATCCGTTGAGATATTCTCGTTTAATCACATAACTATCATATTGGACTCTCAATAAGAGTAGCTCCATAATAAAGAATTTAACAAAGCACCTTCTTTCTGTCTCGTTTGCTATAGACTTTAACACATTTTGGAAGGTAGGTATCAAGGCCTTGTCATCAAGTCTGATTCCAGCATCTACATCTTCTCGATAAAAGTCGCTGCCATGATAGCACACTTTGAGTACTTGCAGAAGGAAGTTTGGGAAATTGATAATGGATCCGAAACGGTCTTGCTTTCCCTCATCTAGGCTTCCATCGCGAGGTAGTTCATACCTTTTATTGTTTTTAGCATCCTCAAAAAGGTTGTTGAGCGTATGAAGAGCACAGTCTTCATTATCTTCAATCGAAGAACTATTATTATCGATTTCAATCTCATTACACAGAGAATCAAAATCTTCAAATTGCAGATGCGTCCATTTATCGCCGAAGATAATTTCCCTTTGAGCAACCGAAAAGTTCATTTGGACATATGAACTCATATCAGAGCAAGCTTCCCATATAAGATGGAAAAGTTTATGCTCGTTAGGCGAAAGATTGTTCATTAATACTGCTTTAAGAACCTCATGTTTTTCGAGCTGCTCTCCACGAGTGTTCATTATCTCAAAGTAATGGTTCAATTGAGTGTCTTGCGGAACTGGAATTCGAAGAATGATAACCTTTGTGAAAAGGTAGTTTGCAAAAACATCTATAGACAATCCTTTTGTTTTAAGGACTTGTGGAAGATTTTTGTTGAACAAACCATATACATCAATTATATTCTGCGCAGCCTGATGTTCTGAATATTGATTTCTTTGAAGCATAACGAGAGCATCGTCTGCCTCTTTTCTATGGTCATAAGAAAGATTGGGCTTTTCGAACCAACTTGCTACATTAAGGTTTTTCAACAAGCTGGCAAGAATGGTCAACGTCGTCAAACGTTGCTGGCCATCTATAGTTTCAAAATATGTTTCTCCGCTGACGGTCCTTACAAAAACTACAGCGGAGCCTATATAATAGTTTTGGCTATTATTGTTCTTTGCGTAGTCAGAAATATCTTCCAACAATTGCAAGACCTCTCTTTCTCCCCAATCATAATTGCGTTGATAGATGGGAATAACGCACTTGCCCTCTGAAAGAAATTCCCTTACCGTTAGCTGGGCTATATTGTTATCAATCGTTGCCATAATACTTGTTATATTCTTTAAACAAATTCTTTATCTGCTCGTAACTATTCAGCAATAGTGTAGGCACGCACCTCCTACCATCCTATAACGACAGG
>ERZ780077.90-NODE-90-length-36006-cov-9.3258_pt1 | contig 36006 bp, 46 predicted proteins | sample MGYA00511576_ERZ780077 | MGnify/ENA primary metagenome ERZ780077 (study PRJEB29588, sample SAMEA2149030) | human gut metagenome | biome: human gut; feature: human-associated habitat; material: faeces | place: Denmark | collected 2008/2010 ...
CATTTACCAAAGAAAAGAATATTTCCATATCACATCCAGCTGTGAAGCCCGATGTCATTCCTTTGTTGACCTATATTCTTTGTGATTTAGAGTGAACTTGAACTTTAAATGAGAAATGCAAGTAAACGAACAGGCACCAGAGTTCTTTAATCTGGTGCCTGCTTCATGTAATTACTATATATCTGATTGTAAAATACAAATTTATTTTTGATATTCATTTGTTTGTATTTTAAACAAAAAAACAATAGTTTTGCATAAAACAAAAAAAATCATAGCTATGAAACAAAAAATCTTTCTTTTTGCAATGTTACTCTTAGTAAATGGAATAATATTTATTTCATGTCAAAACAGCAATGAGGAAATCGAGTCACCGACTTCCGAAACACCAAGAGTTGAGAAATATAATATTACCGAATGTCCGGATTCTTTAGACATTCATGGCTTATTTAGCAAATATAAGGCTATTACCAGATCTATTGTCACTCCTCCCAATTATAATGATTATAACTTTTCCTCTCCTTTCTTGTTAAATATTGAAGGAAAAGAGGATAATATCTATATAATACCAGCTACAGAGACAACAAATGACGCAGATTTTATTATAGGCGTTGGAACAAGTAAGGAAATAGCTTATCAACTGTATTTTAAGAAAACAGCTACAGATAAATATACATTATACAACGAGTTAAAAGAACCACTTTTTTCTGCATCCTATAACAAAGAAAATGGTTTAGCTGTCGTTACAAGCGTGTATGGAAATGATGTTCCTACAATACCCGTTTCAAGAGTACGGGGCGGTTGGTTTACTGCTGTATGCTCTGTAGCAATAAGTGCCGGCTGTTATGGTTTAAGTGCGATAGGCGCTGTTCCAAGTGGCGGAGCTTCATTAGGACTTGCTGCATGTTCTACGATGATATGTCTTGCACTTTGTTAATTATGCTGACATTCACATATAAGTATATTATTATCACTGTAGTTTCGCTATTCATTGGAACTTCGGTCTTGCTACTATTCTCACATGGTCATTTTACATGGTATGTGTACACAGTGCCATGTGTGCTAAGTTATTTTATATTAGCCAATCGTGCTAATAAAATAAAAATTTATAAAGAACAACTTATTATAGAAAGTCTATACCAAAAAAAAAGTTTTGATTTTGAGAACATTCAGCAAATTACGGTGTTTAAAGACCCTTTTTTTTATGGAAAAACTATTGGCCTTAGAATTCACTTAAAAAATGGGAAATACAATAAATATTATATTGGAACATTTCTTACATCGCAATTATCTGAATTAAACACCATTTTAAGCAATAAGATCAAACTATAAAATAGGCAGGAATCCTGCCTATTTTATAGTTTTTTGTTCCTTCTTCTGCTCTTGATAGTGGTCATAGTAGTAGGTGCGTTTCAACGATATCATGTGGCTAGTGGCGACATGGAACTAAAAAGCTTTTATTTATTAAATTAAATAAGTTCTACAATGTGGAAATGTATATTGATCATTTTATGTTATTGTATTGGAATTTATTTTTTATGGTTAAATCCTAATGATGCTAATTACAAATTCATTTTTTATGTTTGCTTTTCTATTCCCGTAGGTTTTTTTTGTTATAAAATAGGGAAAGAAAACAATTCAATAAAAAAAATGGGTTTTATAGGCATATTATTTAATGGAATTGTAGCTTCATTAGGGACGTTGATAGCTTATCTGATGTTAACAGATTTTTCAAAAGAACATGAAATGTGTTTTGTGTTCCTACTTCTTTTATTCATAGTCAGTATAGTTGGATTGATTATTTGGAGTAGAAAAGTAAGAAAGTAAGATATAAAAAACAAGCTTCATAAATTATATAAGCTTGTTTTTTATATTTTTTCATTTATATGCTTTAATCCGTTTTACTTCTTTAAAAAGCGAACAGAATATTACACTGTCACGAGAAACCGATCAATCGGAAAATAGCCTACCCTATTCGGGTGGGTGGGCATTATGCGTTAAGGATTGAAGCGTTTACCATGTAGAAGCGGAAAGCCTGACCGAAGAGAACGCCCAAAACATAAATATCATTTTACTACTCTCCTACTTCATTTCCTAGCCGGATCTGTCCCCATGTCCGGCGATATCATTATCATTCTGCACAATCAATAAGATCATTTTTTGATTTTTTCGGCAGATATCACTATCGTTTTGCCAAAAGCGGCATTTCTATATACTCAATATTTTCCAAACCATATAACGGGATGATATTCCGGAAGAACACATCTATCGCTAGGGGATGGTTTTGAAAAGCAAGAAAAGATTTCCCAGCTACGGATTCCAGCCGGTAAATGGTCACTTCATCTTCTTCCCCAAACTGTTTCCTTAACTTATCATTGATCGTCTTCTGCATCTTAGACATAAGTTTAACCACCGTAACAGGATTCCAACGATCCATTTCTACAGTCACCTGCTTACTGTCGGAAAAAATAGAAATGCTTTTCTCAATCCCCTTAGAAGCTATATAGTAAGAAAAGAACAAAAGAGCTTCCATGCCGTTTTTGCCAACATACAGATTGATCCTAGCGTTTCTCTCCTGCGCTTTCTTGCAGACATGCGCACAAAGGATAGGGTTAGAAGAAGGTAGCAGATAAGAAGTATTCTTCTGCTCTGTCTGTCCTTCTAATATACTAAAGGTAACAGGATTCCAGCACACGTTTACGACATCAGAAGTTACATCTTCATGTATCGCTGCACAACAAATATCATTGTCAAACACTAGCTGATACTCTTTGCTTTCCGGATTGAACTGGTAAAAGTTCCGGATCTTGTGCGCCGCCTTCAGTTCAAAAAGGAAATAGCCCTGGTTATTTGAAACCTTTCTCACCTTACGGATCTCCGTTTTTCCTTCAGTAATATCAAAGAGATAAGCTACCAGATCTTCCTTGCTACATACGTGATCAAAACTAAACTCCTTCAATTCCTCGCTTTCCGATTGCACCTGTACTTTCGCTTGAATGGATACAGATAATTGATAAGCGCTAAGATCTTTAAAATCGAACAACTCCAAACAGGATATCTTGTTTCGTTCCGGTGAATAAATTATATACTCCCGGTCATTAATATAATACCGGTACATGAAATCACCGGTTTCTAGCGGCTGGTATGGATTCAAAACTTCGCTGTATTTCATAATATATCTTGATTTAAATCAAACAAAAACATGAATAAAATTCCCGTCAATATCTTTCATGGTATTACAGGGACATGTACCTCTTCGGTAATGTAAACATGTTGTATTGCACTCGTCCGTACATACTTGACCGAGCACTGTATGAGGTATATCATTATCTATCAATCCGCCTAGTTCATCACTTCCATTCATAACGTGTATTTTGTTGTGAATTTCTATTGCTAAATATTTTTCCTTCATTTCTGTATGGTTTTGAGGGTTATTTACTTTCTTCTTTGGCTGTTTCTAAAGGGCAATCTTTCGATATGGAAGATTCTACTTCATTGGCAAGGTAGGCAACTTTATTGCGACCCAAACAGACATCTTTCAATTTTCTATCAATGACTATTCTTTTGAAGTACGGACAATGTACGCAATCTTCTATTATCAATATTTTCTTCATATCTTTCTTTGTTATACGTTAATCTTCGTCTTCAAGCATTAATTGTCCTGCTTCATAATAATACTGATAACATATATCTGATACTTCATCAGATAAATAGCCCTGTATTTCCGAAATTTTATTCAACAGCTTATCACGAGTATCTATCTCTTCCGGAGCAATACTGAATCCAGAATACTCCTCAAACGATTTTATCAATTCGCCTACGTTTTTGAAGCGATTTGCCTCCATACTAATTTGCTTCTTTTTTTTGCGCATATTCTATTCAATTTTGTTATTAATATGATAATCCTTTATTTCGCTTTTTCTTTTTCTTGCTGTCCGGTAAATCTTCATCACCTTTCCGATGCTTCCTCGATCCATTATCTAAAGCCATTGACATGGCAACCGGGTACATATAGTTAAGATCCCTCTCCCACTCCTGTGGATTACTCGCATAGCACACGATAACCGGATCGATGGGCGTTGCTTTCTCCTGCTCTTTAACTTGTTCCGGATTCTGCTCCTTTTGGAAAAAGTCTTTTATGTTCTGATAGGTTAATCTCCTTGATACATCAGAGCTTTTAAAGATTTCCGGGGTATCGACATTTGTAAGGGCAAAGGATATGCCGTATATCCCTTTACCGTTGACGTGCTCGATCAGGTTAATATTATGCTCCGCTAGCCGGTCTTTAAAATCTTCATAACCGGATGAGTCATTAAGAACTGCAAATATCTGGTTATACAAATAATGTTTTTGCTCGTCTGCGGTCATTTGTTTACCTGCGAACAAAAGTTTTCCAAACCGGTACGATTCCGGAAGAGCTTTATCTTTCAAATAAAATCCCCTATCAGGAATACCATATACATAGTGAGATTTCCCCTTATCCGATACCAGACGCATATAATACCCTTCCTTTTCCAATCGATCCCGGAACTCTTTCACGTTGCCGCATTCCTGACGCAAACGGTCCATGAGGGAAAGCAGTTCATCCTTGAATAGTGGATTAAAGAACTTAGCCTTCGATAACATATCTAAGATACTTTCATATGTATCATCTCCCAGTATGATTTTCCATTCCGCATTAGTATAAGCCCTATTCATGTCAGGATTGAGCGTTTTAAAGGTTTCCGAATGTCCTAGAAGATCCTTCACCCGTTCTTTTGCACTATGGCTGCGTAAAGCCTTGTGCAAAGCTGTATCAAAGAAATATTGCCGGTATTGGGACTCTCCTAATGTCTTATTCCGGGAATATTTTCCTTTCTCCATGACTTCAAGCCCATGTTTAAGTTCTAACTCTCGCATGATCTTTCCAGAACGTCCCTTACTGTAACTATCAGAGATCCACAAGCCGTCTAAGTCTATCGTAGTGGCAAGTATATGTACATGCCGGTGGTCTTTATCATCGTTCTTTATGATGGTGTAGCAAGAATCACCGTACCCCATTCTTTCTAAATATTCTTTCGCTACTTCGGAAAACTTTTCGTCTGGAAGATCCTCCCCTATCGGGCTGCTAAGAATAAATTCTATATATGGTGATTTCACACGATCATTCAGACCAGCAACAAGGGACATATTACGATACATATTAATAAGAGAATCACCAGAAGAATTATATAATTCCCTAGCTACACCGCTTTCAATCTTCTTTAACTGATAATCGATTTTGCGGTTTAATGCTTCTCCTACAAACGGGTCTTGTATCTCCGATATCATATTAGTTTATCTGTTATTTGCTTCAACTCTTTAATGTACATCTCTATACTTTCCAATGAAATACGAATGTTTTCATCAACAGGCAAAGAGTTAACGTGCTTTGCAAGTTGATTCAAATTAGTACCTATTTTTTTCAGTTCAAAGACGGTTTGAATATCCGTTTTTGAAGGTATTCTTTCCCCTAAAACAGAATTTCTTAAATACATAGAAAGTGTTATACCTTCGGCTTTAGCTCGTCTGCAAACCTGCTCCTTTTCCTCTTCAGAAAGACGTGCCCGAATAACTTTAGTTCTATTCTCTTTCATTCTATATTTCTATTCTCTATTCTAATGTATGTGAGTGAAGCGAGCATCATTCGACAGCTCGGCTGTCGCAAGGTAGGTTTTGTAGCTACAAAACCACACCTTGCATATACAAAGATAGATAAAAATTACAAAGTACCAAAACTTTAAGAGTGATACTTTCGGAAAAATAGGTTAACTGGCAAACTGATTACCTGATGCCTTATATATACAGAACCGACAAAACAAATTAATCTGTTAACCCAAAATCACACATATAATTAATTAACTAATTGATTAATCAGTTAACTAATAAATTATATATTTAGTTATACTATTAATTTATTAGTTAATAATTAAATCAATTAAATAATGTATTAAATTGTTATGTAACTAACTAATTTTCTAAATAAACATTAAATAAATCAATTAAATTAGTAATTAATGAATTAATTATCTATCTTTCGGAAAATTAAAAAACATAAAGTTATGGGAAAGATTCTTCCAGGTATATTCGTAGCTTTCGAGAACCCCAAGGGAGGAGCAGGTAAAAGCACACTAACGGCACTGTTTGCCGGCTATGTACATGCCACATCAAAAGACACAGGGCTAACGATTGGTGTTTGTGATATTGATGATGCACAAAATACGATAGGAAAGATGCGTCTGTTTGATTCAATGCAACAGGACAATTTAGATGAAGAGTATCAAGTTATGAATATATCTTCTGCTGATTTTGTGAACAGTGTAGATTACTTAAAAGATTCGTTTGATATAATTCTTGTAGATTTTCCGGGAAATTTAAAGCAAACAGGAGTAATTGAAGTTTTAATGATGATGGATGTTGTAATTATTCCCTTTGAGCCTTCAAAGATCGAAATTATGCACACAATCGACTTTTACAAGTATTACACTACAAAGATTCTTGCAAAGCGTGAAGAACTGGGATTCAAAACAATTGTCCGGGCATTACCTAATCGAGTTTTACCCAATTTGTTAGAATATAAAGATCTTATTGCACAGCAAGATGATCTACCTTTCAAGTTACTGAAACATCACATAAAGGAAAGTAGGGTGAATTATCAAAGAAATCTTTCCACCATAATCCGTAACTATGATAACGTATGTGATGAATTTGGAGAAGAAATGATACAGCTATTAACAGAATATATAAAAGGTTAAAGATATGGCAAATAAATCAAATAGAACGTCTGTAAACCAGCTTATCCAAGCCGGCAGAGAAGAAGCTAAAAATGTACAAGAAATAAAGTCGGTCGCAACCTCACAAATAGAGGAAAAAGTTTCCGAAACAAAAGCAACAAATGAAAATTCGACTCTTGCCGTTGAAGAACCGGTCATTCAAAAAGAATCCGGAACAGTAGAGCCAGAATCCTCTAGAACATCGACCAAGAAAGGACTCGCTATGTTACTCTCAAAAAGAGAGGTGAAAGATAGTGAAGCTGTAAAAATACCTAGAGAATTACACCGTGAACTAAAATTACTGGCTAGTATGTCTGGTATTACAATGATGCAAATGTTAGGCAATCTGATCGAAGATTTTTTCAACGAAAACCAAAAAGAAATAATAAGTTACAAAAGAAAATCTCTTAATGGAAAGTAAGGTAGGGAATTCCCTACCTTACTTTCCATTAAGGATAATTGGTTATTAGTTTTGTTTTGGTTCAACTCCAACAGAACGCAAATATTTATACAAAGTTCTCGTTGAGATATTGAGTATTGAAGCGATTTCTCTTGCTGAATACAAAGGGTCTCTAGATAAATACATTTTTTTAGCCTGCTCCGCTTTCTTTTTCGCTTCATTACTCAAACCGGGTTTGCGTCCTCCGGTTCTTCCTTCCTTTTTAGCAATCTCCCAACCGGCAGTTGTCCGTTCTTTCCTCAAAACCTGATCAATCTCTGCGAGCATAGAAAAAAAAGGGATCAAGAATTTACCAGAAGAAGTTGAAGTATCAATATTATGAGTTATATCCTGCAAATCGGCTCCTTTCTCTTGAATCAAGTCGATGTTACTTCTAATCTCCTTCATTGATCTGCCCAGACGATCCAAAGACCAAACACAAAGAACATCACCTACTCTAAGATCCTGTAAAGCTCGCTTTAGTTCTGGACGTTCCTTAAAAGCAGACTTCTTTTCCTGATATATTTTCTCACACCCTGCCTTTTGAAGAGCATCCAGCTGTAATATTGGATTCTGTTCTGAAGAACTGACTCGTACATAACCTATTTTCATATACCCTTTAATCCTGTAAGCTATTTTCTTTTTCGATTTCCTCTCTGATAAGCTCCTTCTCAACCGGAGATAATTTGGGCAGTTTGACAGTTGTAGGGCTATCTGCTTGATAAGCTATCACGTCATTCAACAACAACTTTAAATCATATAAAAATTCTACACTACAACCGTTCCGCTTATAAATGCTTATTGCCGCTTCCATTATTTCCGGTAAACATTTATCATCCCCTTGAAAAACAATAGCTGGAATGTCATTGTGAAGGCAATCTCGTAAAAGTTTTAACTGGTCTTTCATATTTACTATGCGATTATGATTGTACTTCTATTGATTCAACAAATTTCAATAATGAGGTAACTTTAAGCGTATGAAAGGAAAGTTGGTTGAATAATTTATGCGTTTTAAGCATTTCAATGGCTGCATCAGCCGTAATAACTCCCTGTTCATAGAGTCGGATTGTTGCATATAATTGGTCATTTGCAACAGGTCCCATTATTAAATCATAGTTGTTGTTTCCTTTGCCCCTGCGATTATTAACGACAAACTCCAGCCATTCTTTTGTTGCACCCTCAAACCGAAGAACCGAAAACCCACTATTGAGAATATTATCTGGAACTTCATAAACGGAAACTATCGCTTTATTGCTTTGTTCCCGATTCTTTTTGAGTATAGCCCATTTTTTAGCCTGTTCAAAGTTCGTGGTTGTATAGAAGCCTTTTCCAAAATCAGTCGCTTTACGTCCTTTCTGTATGCTAGGATATTTTACGGTAACTATTGAGCCGTGATATAGTTTCATCTCTTTTTATTAATGTAAGTTGTTATGGTATCTAATATGTACTCTGTATCTTGGGTATGAAGCATCTCAAAATTATCATTTAGAAAATCAAAAACGCCATGAGTCGAGAACAACAGAAGAATTTCCTCGGTACTCTTTTTCTTAGCTTCCCTATAATTTTCTATACAGAACATCTTGAAAAGTAAAATCTTGGAATTGTCATTCTGCACTTTCCTTTGTTCTGCCTTTTCTTTTTCCAACGCTTCGTAAAGTGAGAGTGTACTTGAATACCATAGTTTAGTATTCTCGTCCAACAGAGATTTATACAGTTGTGTAGAATATATATAATATAATGCATCCTCTAAAAGTAACATCTTCTTTTTCATAACCAATTCTACCAGCTCTCGCATTACGAATGGGAGCATGGCAGAACCGGGGGTATTTTGAAATATTTCCATTGTATTTAAATTTGTATTAATTATATTTTTCCGAAAATACGGAAAGATTGCTAAATTCAATCCATAATAGTGCATTGTTTATACTATAAAAGATACCACTGTATCAGTCATATCAACTATGCTATTTAGTATTTTACTTTTTGCAAAAGTAGTAAAATAATTTAGTAAAACAGTAAAGTAAAACGTTTTTTTTGCCTGTACCAGCATAAAAGATGTTTTTACTTAACGTATACCAAAAGTAAAACGGTGGTTGTTTCTCTTTCTCACTTCTGATAAAATGAGATTGGAGAATTATTACTTTCTACAAGATATGACAATTTGTCATGTCCGATAGTATTTTTCCGAAAGTATGATGATGTAAGCTGAAGGAAAAATATAATTTTTCCGGTCATTTCTTTTATCCCCCTTTGGGGGATTATAGGGGGTTTAGGTATTTAGGTTATATTAGGAATATGGTGTAGTGCTGTACACAGCTGGAAGAGTTTTTATTTTCTTAATTTGCTAATAATCAATGAATTAAAAATCAGAAAAAACATTAGCAAGGTGTAGTGCTGTACACAGCTAAATTCAATCGTGTAGTGCTGTACATAGCTGGAAATAGCAAGGTGTAGTGCTGTACACAGCTGGAAATAGCAAGGTGTAGTGCTGTACACAGCTGGAAATAGCAAGGTGTAGTGCTGTACACAGCTGGAAATAGCAAGGTGTAGTGCTGTACACAGCTGGAAATGTTAATAGAATTGAAAAGTGTAGTGCTGTACACAGCTAGATAATCTTTTCCGGTTCAGGTGTCACAGTAGGTGGATTTTTAACTATAAATTCCTTCAGCTCACGTGTCACAGTCGGGGCATTACTAGTTAATCCAAACTCTTCAGGGGTTTTTCCAAATACCCGAAAGAAATTTTCTCTATATACTTCCTCTTTCAACGCCTTGTTTTGTGGAGAATTAGCCCATGCCAAATAATCCTCGTACAAGTTTCGGTCAGATTTTATATCTTCAACTTTGCTAACCCGATCTCTTCCTACCGCACAATTAGGAAAAGCTAAACCGGCGTACCTCCATAACAGATCACTATAGAATCTTTGAGTAAACATAGCGGTATAGCGTTCATCAAAATAATCAAGCGTTTCTTGAGAAAATTCAAAATCTACTGTATATGCCCATTTATCATTAGCACCTTTAACGTACTTAAATTGAAAGTTTGTGAATCTCAAGTGTTCATTTATCCCCTTCAAAACTTTTGTTACATTCCTTTTCCTTTCCTTATTCTCTTGAAAATTAAGGTTGAACAACTTCGCCAACTGATCGACGGTTAATCTGTAACTAGGTGCATCCCCTGTTTTGATTTTATACTTAATAAGATATATCATTTTTGATAGTTCCAAATAGAAATATCGATACTTGGAAGGTAACTCTCTATAATCCTGACTTTCAATTAGATTATAGAGAGTATAAACAGAATCCTTTATTAGATTATTCAGAGTAGCACTATATAATCTTTTCGTTCCTTTCTTTGTTTTAAAATTTGTCCGGATTTCAAATTTAGTAAGGATCTGAATGAATATATATGAAGTTCCTTCATTTGTGGAAACAGGATAAGACATGTTTTCTAAACCAAGTTTGTAAAGGGCTGCTTCAAAAACCGTTTCTATGGGATGCCTTATTTCCTCTCCGTTTATATCTCTACAGATATAATGAGGTGATCTTTTCCCAAAAAGATCCTTCATCTGTTCCTTAGATAGTTTTCTTTGGAGATTTGTCCGATTATACCCCATTTTATTACAAAAATCCTCTATTGAGAACCATGATTCACCGAAGAGATCTTTAATATGATTTCCACAAAGGTAAATTATAATATCTAGCATTACACTACCACCTGAATCATATAAGCGCTCAACTAGTCCAGAATTGTAACTTTCACTTAATAGGCGTGGAACCCGGCTTAATTCTTTTTCCATAATAAACTATCATTTATCCTTTTTCCGTAACTCTGATTGTACTTTTTTATCGTATGCTTCCCCTCTTGATACTAGGTATTCAAATTTAACTGTATCATCTACGATCTTAACGTGAAAAATAAAGAATGCTCTGTAATCTCCTATACGAATCCGATATACTGATTTATAGGCAATGAGTTTCTTGCAATTAGTAATTTCATCAATACTATTAACGTTCTTCACTTCCCGGATCATATCGAGGACTGAAGACAGAACTTTCCCTGACAATTTATCTACTGCCTTTAAAAATGGCTTTGAATATTCTACATTCATGATAAACCATATTTTCGTTCAAAGTCTTTTTGTTCGGCTTCACTAACCATTATATGTCCTTCAGGTTGATTTCTGGAAAGATGAGTATAAGTTGCAATATCCTCTAAATCATTAGCTGCGGAGATCAATAAACTTTCCATAAAGGCTTTAGCTGATTTCCCTTCCTTAGCAGCTTGTACAGATAGCACAGTTATAACGTCTTCCGGAAGATCCAATAGTTTCTTTCTCTTATCAATTTTGGGGGCTAAGATTGTTGTTTTCATAATCATTTATATTTTAAATTAATAATCTATATCTTTGCATGGATTAATGCATACAACAAAGATATACAAGATATATAATACATACAAGATATATAACATATATAAGTTATATAACCTTTGTACTTTTTAATATTTTGTATTATATAAATACTTTTTAATATAATAGAAATGGATAAACTGACTTTGGAAGATTCTTTCCGCGAGCTTATTAAACAAAGAAAGTGGTATGTAAATTCTCTACGTTCACCTATTCAAGCGAAATATGATAAAGCAACCTTTCAAAAAGGGGGCAAAGTTCCTGAAGAACGAATCCGAGACTATTTAGCTGCCGCTGGCTGGAAGTGTGTTCAGCCTGAATTATGGGAGAAAATATGAACTTTACAATATTTAACTACAAGATTTTTGCTGTTTTCAATATTTATTTGAATTTTGCATTCAATATAACGAACGTTTTTTTAAACTGAAATTTTTTCTTCTTTTTCAAGATCTGTTTGTAACCTCAAAAATTCCGCTTTCTTTCCTTGCAAGTTTGACTCTATCACGTAAAGTATCTATAATAGGAATTTTCCTATCAATCCCATACATATATAAAACAGGATCAGAAGCATCACCTGATATAACTTTCACAGTCTTGTTGCCAAATACTAATTGCAAGAAATTTTGTTTTTCTGAATAATCAACCACTCTATATAATTCTAAATGTTCCTCTCGCCTTGAGATTATACCATGTCTGAAAATCAGTTCTTCCCTAGTAATAATCCATTTTGTCGCAAACAGCGTGTCTATATATGTGTAGCACAACATAATCCAAACGACTAAGAACAGCCCCATCAATGCATAATGTACTGGCATTTCTAAATCCCAATAAATAGCAGAGAACGGCAGTAGAGATGCAACAAAAATAATCACAAGATATTTTGCAAACCAATATCCCAGCTGGGGTTTCAGTATTACAGGCTTCTGATGATCCATAATCCACGGTTTATATCAGGCTTCATTGTTTGAGGAGACGGGAACAGAACTCAACCTGTCCCCGCCCCATAGTTAACGAACATTCTATTTCTCTACCAGATTGTTGCGGTAGAACTCCAAGGATCTTAAATCATTCTTCCCGTCAGGATCAGGAACGGAAACCGTATTCCGGTACACCTCCTTGCCATCCTCATACACCGTCATCGTCAGGCTGGCACCGGATTTGCTCATAATAATCCCATGTGCACCGAAACCCACCACTTTGTCCTGGGTATAATACACTTTTCTTCCGGTAAACTCCTCAGATATATTCGGCTGTTTCAGATCCTTGCTGTCGGTCTCGTCATATAAGGACACATTGTCTGTATTTAAGACACTCGCTTCAGCCCAATAGTCTGTACCCGTAGCCTCGAACACAACCTTGTACTCATGGGGCTCGCCCTTCATCTTAAAATCGTCATCGGTCCCGTTACAAGATGATAAAAACAAAACAGAAACCAATAACAATAAAAACTTAACTTTCATCTCAATAAAGATTTTGATTTTTAAAATACTTATTTTTCACTCAATCGACCCAAAACACCTTTTCATATCTGGAGAAAGAATGAATGAATCATTTATTTCTTGCCGTGTATTTAATAGTGGTGATGTAATGGCATATCTACACTTCAAAATCTTGGCAATAACCTCATTATCATCTTTTCCATCATAAATAGAATGAAAGGTTTGATTGTTCAAAGAATCAATTCTTGATTGTGTAACATCTATATCATTTTGATATGATTCCAGATTCACACCTGCAAACTTAGCAAAAGACATTCTCAATTCTGCACTTTCGAGATCACTCTTCATCCTCTCCAGATCCCTTTTCTTAAGAATTTCAAAGCGTTTTTTCAAAATACTTAAACTGTCAGATACCGTAATATCCTCGATACTCTGCACCTCGACGAGTTCAAAATCCAGATCAGTCCATGTTCCGTCTTTATCCGTCTGAACCCAATCGGCAATTGCCTTTTCATATTCGGGGGAGCCACATGAACTTAAGCCCAATATTAAAACTCCCAATAGCAACCAATTTTTCATACGTACATTTTTTTATGTTTTCACAAATATATAGTTTTTTATTCTTTCCATGCTTTATGATTATTATCTTTTGGCATGTTTTTTTCTTTATCTTTATTATCCGTTGCCGATTTATTCTTTACATCTTCCAAAATCGCATTTACTTTTGTGATGATTGAACGATAATTTGTATTTACTATTTCTTCCATTATATCATACTCTAATTCTTCTTTGCCCTCTCCCAAATTTACAGGTTTGGAAAAAGGTGGAATATCCTTATCTACAAACTTACACATATTAAATTGTGTATTAAAATAAGGAGGTTTACCGCCAGCGACCTTGCCGATGAAGTGACCAACACTTTGCCCGGCAACTTCACGAGCCTTTACTACTTTCTCTTTTTGCAGAGACTCGGTCATGCTTCCAGTACCGGATTCCTGATGTGAGAACGATTCCTGCGCTTCCTTGGTTTCTCCCAAAAGATTTTCTAGATCCTTTGCCGTCTTTTCGTTACCGGTCATGCCATAGGCTTGGGTACCACAAGAAGATCGCAAGATATTGGCGCTTTTCTCTCCATAATCCCGGATTGCTTGATTAAAGTCCTGTACGGCTAAGATTGTAGCAACATTGTGTTTACGTGCTGTGCCTATGAATACATCTATACCCTGCAAATTTACCGTCGGAAATTCATCCACCATAAAAACACTCTTTTGCTTGCCGGGATTATTCATCTGCGACATGATGACGCTAGCGATACAACTAACAGGGGGAGAGACAGCTTCTTTAATTGAAGGGGCATTGCCTATACACAATAATGTAGGATGATCCGGATTAGTTATATCCAGTGAATATTCTTCTTCCGGCAGTGGAGATAGAACCCAAAAGATGTATTTGTTATTAAGTAAAACAAGAGGGGTCTGTGCAGAAGATACCGCACCGGCGGTCTGCTGCTGGGCACCTAAACGCCATGCGGTTAACATGGAAGACATGTTTAACGCTATTTCCGCATCTTCAGAGAGCCATTTAAAAACTAAATCACTATCTGATAATGCAAAAGCAATTACATGGGGTAAAGTTCCTATTCCTTTTGCTCGTTCTTTGTAACATTTATAAGCAATTGAATATACATAGTTAATCGCATTGTTCGCCCAGAAATCGGTTTTTTCCTTCCATGAACTTTCAAGGTTTTTCATTAAGGTAGTAGCGATATTACGAATAAACAAGGATTCGCTTCCTTTAGGGACATATTTTTCCGAAAGTACATTAACACGAACCGTCCGGGACATGTCTACAAAATTGATGAAAGCGAAGGCAGGTGTAGGTACATTCCTTCTTTTAAAATGTTCGATACTGCCGTATGCGATCCGGGACAAAATGGGCGAACCCGGTTTAGTAGGATCTCCTTCCCAGTCATATACAAATCCGGCATAGTTACGCTCTGCGCATTGATAGATGATACCCTTGATCCAGCTTTCCGATTTTCCAGATCCCGGACCACCGTCAATATAAAGATTCTGCTGTGGCTTATGGATTCTAAGATTTCCTTCTACTGTTTCAAAATCAAAATAAAACTCTGATTTTTCATGTGATATACCAAAGATAGATTTATCAGATACTACATGCCGTTTAAGGTAAAAGCCGGCTGTTTGGATAACTAGTATTGTATATCCTATAAATACTATCGGAAAAACTAGTAAATTGTACCATGATAGAACATTACTGAAGCCTAATATTAGGGCTATTGCTAAGACTAATGTAGTGGCAGTATATACATATTTCAAGGATTCATCTCTTCTCTTTTTCACCGGGAATAGGAATGCCAAGCCAGCTAGTAATACGACATATAGGAATCGAAACATAATAGCTTTGCGTAAAAACTTTCCCAACTGCAATAATACAGCTGGGCTTGGTGAACAAAGATCATTCACCAAAACCCACTGAAAGATTATCACGCCCCCGATTATTACGGAAAGCAATATAAAGACAAATGATAATTCCTTCTTTGCAGGTTCCATTATTCTTTATTCTTGCTAGAGAGTAATTGAACCTTATCTACACTCATAGTTACCGAAGGGACTGTATCACCAGTATCACGTTTAAAGATACCGACAGTGATTTCCCCGTACACATGAACCATAGTTCCCGTTTTTAAAAACTCCGCAACCTTTGTTTCGTAATTTAAGAAACAACAGATCCACAACGTTTTTTCTTCGTTTCCCTCTTTGTATTTAGTGGAAACATTGAATGAACAACCTTTCTGTGTTTTCTTGGCATCTGATCCAAGATAACCCGTAACATGACCTATAAACATACGCTAAAAATTTAAAGATAATTGTTTGACTTCATTTTTATTTTTTGATTCGGAAAATTGTAGGGAAGGAGTAGGATCATCCAACTTTATATTAAATATATTCTGTGCGGCAATATATATTTTCGGATCTGCATCCTTTAACGCATCAAGTTCCTTTGCAGACAGTTTATATCCCTGCTCCTTCAGATTTACCAATTCCTTATACGAACCGGCTAGCGCAGCAGCTAGAGCTATATTAAAAGCTGGTGATAATGTTTCATCATTCCGGATTTCAGAAAAATCCTTGCTATCATCTACTTTTTTATTCTCTATATGCTTGCATTCTTCCTGTTGCTGTTGCTTTTCCTGTTCTTCCTTCTTCAATAACTCATACTTGCAGACTTCATTCAAAATCATAGTGCTAGCCTTACCTACATCAGTTAATACGGAATAGAGGAATTTAGGCTCCTTTTTTATCGCTCCGAGCCAGTTCTTTAAGTACTGTGCGTTTTCTTCCCGGATTCCGGAAACGATACCTAGAGAACGGCAAGAGACAGCAGCTGTAAATTCTGCTATCAATTCTTCTTTTGCATATTTAGGATCGCCAAACATGTTTTTCATTTCACGTCCTAAACGGGTATCTGTCCCGGTGGAATGTGCCATCTCATGTAACAAAGTGCTATAAAATCCTTCTCCTGTATGGAATTGACCTTTAAGGGGCAAATATATCTTGTCCTCTGAAGGACGAAAAAAAGCCCCGTCAGAGAAAGAAGAAATAATAGGACATAACCATGTACCGTGTTTTATCATGTGATCCAACTCCGGCGATGAAAACATTCCCTGCTCATCTTTCAATTTAGGACAATTAAATTTATCCTGCAATACCTTCCATTGTTCCGGATATACTTCCGCAAAGTTTGTTTGATCCACATTAAAGACTGGATAAACTTTTGTATAAGGATAAACAACATATTTCTGTTGTTCGTCTTTACTTAAAGCCTTATAATCATCCATCGAAATCTTATTTCCTTTATCATCTTTTATTGTAAAATTCCAAAACAAGACAGGGAAAGCAGATTCACCTTTACGAATGTGAACGCCTCGTTGCTTTGCTTGAGGGAAAGTCATATAAACAGGCGTTTGATACTTGTTTTCTTCTTGCAGGAGATATAATATAAAAGAATTGACCCCATTATAAACACGCCCGTCAATATTTTGTGGTAATCCATTTCCTGTAGTGGTAAACCAAGGTTTATGCCAATCCGCATCGACTTCCATAAGTTTCTTAACCATAAGATCCGCAAATTTTTGCAGAGCCTTATCATTTGCCGGATTATCCATGACTTATTGATAAAGGTGTTCATTTTCATATCTTAGCAACCATTCAGCAGCGTTTTCTGCATTCGGGCTAACTCCTTCAGCTTGCATATCCGCAACGTAGAGAGCCGCTAAATCTTCTTGAGCTAATAAAAATTCAAGATCGTCAATCTCCCCAGTCTGATTATTTTCTACCAATTTGTTGTAATCTTCCATGATATTTATTTTTAAGTGTTATTATTTTTACTTTCGGAAAAAGATTGTCTTAGAGTTTTAAATGAAAAGAGCAGATCCATTCACCATTAAAGGTTTTCCATATCTTATTTTCTATTGTGCAGAAATAATTATAAAGCACTGGCAATAAATAAGCATCCTCACTTCTTTTTTGAAATGGGGATAAATTACAATCTGATGCAATGTCACCAACTAATACGTCTTTCAAATCTTTTTGATCTTCTTCTGTTAGAAATGGATAAATGTTTATTGAGTCACCGATATTAGGGAGATACTGTAAACTCCACTCTCCTGTAAGTGTTAACTCATAGTCATATAAATATAAATGTATTTTCATCTTTCAATAATTAGATTATAAATCGGAAAACATCTTATTTACCGTATTGGCGAGAGGACGCTTTAGATCTTTTTCTGCATTTTGTTGACTTTGTGCTAGCTTAACATCTCCGAGCGTATTAGCAGAGCCTTTCAGATTAAATATCTTCTGAACGGCTATCATCGTATTGCCAGATGCGGTTTCATTCAAAGATTGAATCAACTCTTTGGAAGGTTGATAGCCTTGTTCCTTCAGTTGTGATATCTTTACAAAATCGCTTTTCTCTACTGCTTCTTTAAATTCTTTATCTAATTCCGGAGAAATGATCTTCGCACTCGCCGGATCAGCATTAAGTTCAGCCTTAGCTTCTTTGTTTTCATCCTTTGCTTGTGTTAATTCTTCCGCTTTTTGTACCTCAGGTTTCGTTCCAAATAGCTTTTCTATGACAATAGCCTGCGTCTGATCAATCTTCGTATCTTGCCCCAAGCCTCTAATAACTTCCTCTGAAGGCTTGTAACCTTCCTCTTTCAAACTAGCCATTTTTTCATAATCATTCTTAGCAACGGCTTCTCTTAACTCCTTTTCAAGATCTCGATCAGAAACAAAATCCTTACCCGTTACCTTCTCCTGATATTGTTCCCGGATCTTCTCAACTTTAAAGCCTTCTTCTTTCAATTCTTTTTCAGTCGTGCCCTTGGCGATTATTCCTTCTTTTTCTAACATATCCCCAGCCTTTAACCTGATGCGTGCTTCAAGATCATAATTATAGTTTTTATCCGGATTTTCATCTTTCAGATAAGATAGGTATTCCTTATGTTCTGTGGCAAAATGACTGTTTATTAATTGCTCATACCTTTTATCCTTCAACTCGTTTATATAAATCTTTCCGGTACGCTGCATATCCTTTAGCTTATCATTAAGATACTCTTTATCCTTTGCCACTTCTCTTGCCTGTAAAATCTGCTGTGCTTTTGTTTCTGGTATTTTCTGGATGTTTGAGAAAGAATATCCTTTCTTATCCGGAAGCATAGCTATATCTGTGATTATATAACCTTCAGGAGTGTGGATCATTTTGTTATCTAAAGAATGACCATTCGCCAAAAGATACTTATCTGCTGCGGTCAATTCGTAATCTCCAATTTTAGCAGGGACAGACAATTCTTTTTCCGAACGTACCACCACAGCATTAAGATCCTTATCTACCTGAAGAAGTATATCTCCTTTTTTTGTTGACAAGACTATCACATTGCCTTCAAGTAGATCTTGCTTCTGTTGCTTCGATAATTTCTTTCCGTAAATGCGATCTGGTATGGTTAACGCTTCCTTCCTATATATAATAGAAGTACCGTGTTCATGCAGCCGAACTTTAGCTGGTTTACCATTGATATCTGTTAATCCGGATAATACACCCTTCTCTAACTTTGTTCCTTTCCCGTCTAACGAGTAACCATTTTGTAAAGCATACTCATATAGTTCTTTTCCGGTATAGCAGATTTTATTTTTATGATCGATCACAGTAAAACGATCTTTGGCATCATTTTTTAGATCCCCCCAGTTAACAATATCAACCCCTTCATTTTTTAATACGCTTTTATAGTCGGGAGATAAAGCCTGATCCCGATTAAAGAACTGGCAAACACGATCCATAGAAGCCTTTTCCGCAGATAAATCCGGTTCTCGCTTTGTGTGCGAACGTATTTTATCCATATCGATACGAAATTCTTCGTCATTCCGGGTAAAGAGCAAAGAGCCCTTGTTATAGGCTTCTTTGTAACCTAAACTTTCCGCAACTGCCCTAAATTGCCCTACATTATTATATTGATATTCTGTTAGAACCTCTTGCAGCTTCATGTCAATTATTTTAATAATTCAGCGGATAATATATATTCATTCAATATAGATAATTTCATGTGCCTTCCTCCACCCCTTTCAAACATTTCGATCTCAAAGACCTTATCATCCGGAATAGTGAACTTATTGAATGCTAGGACAAAGCGATTTCGGCTTTTACCCAATATCTTTTTATCAAAGTCTTTTTGTTCTACCGGATCATACGGAACTTCCTGCTGGATAGAGTTCTTAACCTTCTTCTGGTCACGAAGGAAGCATTTAATAAAATCAACGTCATAATCTATGTTTGAGAAGTTTTTTATATCAAACACAAAAAACATGAAGTCATCTTTTACATATAGGTTTGCAAGGGACATCTCAAACTTGTTTTTTATAACTCCCAAGCTGAAGATATTACGCTTTTTATAATGTAGCTTATTGATAAGATTATCCATCTCTATGCTATTTACATCAATATGTGCTATATATTTGCGACCATCGTCAAGGTTATACGAATAAGTGTGGGAATATCCAGGAAGAAGGTTGATCTCATAAGTTGTCAGATTCTTATCTACGACGAAGATATTTGAGGAATCGAAGGTATCAAACGTCGTGCCGACTTTGACCATGTTATTGTAATACTCCACACCAAATACTTCCTCATTCCCCTGTTTCAGATACAGGACATCCACAGGAAAGAAGATCTCCGTGATATGACTGTTGTTCACCTTCACATTGTAACACCGGGAACTGTTCACATCACCCGCATATACGATATTCCCGCAATAGTCCGTCATTTCCTCTGGCAGATAGGAGATTTTATAGGAATAGACATTCCCGTTTGTACAAACTATGATAAGGTTTGTCGTTCCCGAAAATTCTTCTTCCTGTGCCGTAATGCGGACAACATTAGGAACATTCTCAACCCGTTCGGCTTTCACATAATCTTCACGACCATACGAAATGTCACTTACCTGTGCAGGAAGTACGATATGTTTCGTTCTATCAAAAGAAACATAAATTGTTTGGGACTCCAGTTCCTTTTTTTCCTGTGCGGAAATGGAGAATGGAGCAAAAAACATGATTAATATAAAAAGCAATGTTTTCATCTTACAAAACCTATAAAAATATTTATAACCCAAAGCAGAACCAAACAAGATATTAGACTATACATCAATACTTTCATTTCTGCCATCTTTTTCCCTTTAGAGCGTTCTATAAAGAACCTATAAGCCAAAACTACAGTAGCTATCGCCACCATAAAATTAAGTATATCAATGATCATTATAATGCGTCAATTAGTTGGGTTAAAGGATTCTTTTTCTTCGGCTCATTCTGCTGCATCTGCATTTCTCTATACAGACGTTCTATTTCAGCCTCTTCTTCCTCTCTCTTTTTTCTGTCTTCATTAGTTTCTTCCTTGATGTACATAGTATAGTTAGCTTTTAAATGAACCTTTACTTGAGAAAGGCTCTGATTTAAAATTTGTCTGGCAACCTGTGTAGTGGCAGTGATCGCACTGGTTACCTCGCTTGTTACCGTGCCAATAGAAGAAATCGGGAGCTGCACGCCCTGAAGCAAGCCTGATTCCATCTTCCGGGCGGCTTCAGCTTTCATGTTATTGGGCAAATTCAACCCCTCAATCGCATCGGAATCATAAATGATAAAAGCGACAGGACTTATATATTTCCCATATCGTATGTTCTCTACCGTAATTTTTAAACGGCTAGATCCGACACTGGCATTTCCGTAGAAAATCGTATTGGCAGGGATCTCAACGCCACCAACCCACAAAGGCTCTAACAAACGCATCCGGACAGCACTTCCGCTGACAATCGTTTGATCCCCGTAAATGGCGGCTTTCACAAGATTGACCTTACGGTCAGGGAGAAACAGCGGACGGCGGCGGCGTTTGCCGTTCTCCACTATAAAAGTCGGCTTTGAAGCCCTCTCAACTTCAGGAACAGAATCATTTACTTTCGGAAAAATATCCTCTTGAGATGTCTCTATATCTTTTCCTGATAATTGAGCTTGATATTTCTTTCTCATTTCATCCTGGAACATCGCACTTTCTTCTATCTCTTTGCGTATCCGTTCCTCTTTCTTCGCTTCTCTGACGATCTGATTGAAGGTCTCTTGATCCTCAATATCATTTAGCTGCTGGCGCATTTTATCAGAAAATGGACTGTTCGAACTTGTTCCTCGCTCCTTGTATTCGCTAGTAACCTCGTCCAATGGATCTTTCTGCATCTTCTCAATGCGATCTTTCATTTTCTCATTGTATTCATCTTCGGATGACTGCATTTCAAAATAAAAATCACTGCCTTTTACTTGTGATTTTTCCAACTCACGTTTCTTACGGTCAGCTTCTTCCTGTTCACGTTTATAAGCATCTACCTTATTGGCGACCTTCTTTTCTCCTTCCGCATCCGGTTCTAGAAAAGCCTGATTCACTTCTTCAGTAGAAGCTGGTTCAGCCGATTTTTCCTTTTTACCAAAGAAAACGATTACAAACAGTACACCCAAAAGCAAAGGTACTAACATTAACAATTTGTTTTTGTCCTTCAGCACTTCTTTTAAATTGAGATTTCCCATAGCTCTATTGTTTTAATTTTTCTTCATCTGTTATTTCTCTTGGTTCCGAATACCGGACATCCCAGTTTTCGATCTTGACGCCGTGGGAGTTCTCGCGCGACCGGGATACATCATATAGGGTAAAGTTTACAGAAATATCACGTGCTACGCTTCCCCTAGCACGATAGCCGGTTTGCGTAAACAATATATCCCCGGATACCGGAACTGTTTGCATATTGATATGTATATCCTTGATTATAACCCCATAGCGTATATTTTTTTGAATCAAAGAATTAAGCATATTAATATCGTTATATTCATTGTAAAGCTCTTTGCCTCGATTACCAATCAAATTAAGAGCTAATGTTACGTTATTCTCATAAGTGCTTTCATCGAAGGAATACCACAGCGAAACAAATGTTTTGATATGATTTTCATATTCATATTTGCGCATCGATGCGGATTCAATGGCTGCAACATCGTAAACCTGTCCTGAAGTATCAAGTACTAAAGCCTTTGTATAAGCCGCATCTATTTTATTGGATAAATAGAAAAAGCAGATTGTAAAGGAGATCCCCATTACCACACAACAAGAAATCGCAATAATAACAGTTGTTTTAAAGGCTTGATCCACCGTTTTAAATTTCGTAAGATCCATATTTATTTATTCTTCATCGTTTATAATACTTTTACCTAATGAAGCAGCAGCTCCTACATTGGTAGCCCCCCCTGCTATCGCTGATCCGGCAATCGCCATTGTTGCCGCAGCAGTTACAATGGACACCGTTTTGGAGATAATTCTACCGGCATCACCATGACCAACTATTTTACTCGCCAGCCAGAAACAACAACAATAAGAACCGATCAAAGCAAGGTTCATACCTAAATATTGTAGTTGTTTTGTCGCTTCATCTACTACATTGAATGCGTCAGAATCATAGATTGACTTAAATGTGAACCACATTATTTGATTTAAAATATTAATCACGGTAAATACCATACCAATGGAACACAGTGTACCAAACCAATTAGATAGCTGCTTCTGAAATACCGGCAGAATGGAAAAAGCAAAAACGAAGGGACCTAATATGACAAGTATCTTTACAATAACAACTCCCAATCCCAATACGATAATCTGTATAATCCCGACCAATAATGCGGATAGAGCATGTAAGAGCATAGCTGCGAAATTGGCAGGATTTAATATTTGGGCTATTTGCTTCAATGTAGATGTACCTTCATTGACTTTATTTCCTTGATTCATATTATCCAGCTCTTTATTCATAGCTCCTTCCGGATCTTTCCCCGCAGCGACTTCCGCCTCAAGTGCCGTTTTTTCATTATCGGCTATCATCGTATGTTGTTCTTTCGCTGATCTTTTTAGAAAACTTTCAAATTCCTGTGCCCGGTTACCTGTCAGGGAAGTTGCTTCATTAATAACTTCCATTGTTCCGACGACAGTTTTTGCAATGGGCGTATATAGCGAAAGACAGAATATTAAAGCAAAACAGCGGGCTATTTCCATCAAATCCGGAAACTTGTTTTCATCCGCTGTTAAAAGCTGGCTAACACCATGATATAGGTAATTATAAGCTGTATTACAGATGAAGCAGATTACTGCTACACCAAGCGCAATTACCGTCATTTTCGCAGTTAATTCCATTGTAAGGGAATCGTTAATTTGCAATCCCCACAAAAAAGTATCTTGTCCGTTCATAAGGCTGATTAATTAGTATATCGACTAAAAGCAGATAAATTTCCGCTATAATATGTTTTCTCTACATGTTTTCGACTTGCATCTTTTATGATCTCACTTCTTACTGCCTCATTAAATGATTTCATTGCAGCAGAAGCCGCTTCTAGAGTTTCTCTGACCTGTCCGACAAAAGACATTCGCCCTTCACTATTCATGCTGAAATAGTCGGCAACGGTAGCAACCTTGAATAATAGGTCCGTACTTAGATTTAAATTTACTGTAACTTGCTGGAAATTCAAGAACTTCAAACAATGATAGTTACCGCCTATATTCATATAAAAACGGTAATCACTGCTTAGACAAGCCACATCATCCAACAATTCAGCTAGTTCCACCAAGGATTGCAGCTGGCGGATTTGGTCTATCTTTTGCAAATTTTGCCCTAATTTTACAACTTCAGCCGCTTCGGTAATCTGCTTTCCCCATTTTTTTACATTGTCCCGCCATGCTTTAAAATTCATCAATTCGTGAGCCGGATCATTGACAACCCATTGTGCACTAGCCTTTTGAACACAGAAAGCGCTGCTGAACAGCAACACCGACAAAAATAAGAGTATCTTAATTTTCATAATCTTGTAAATTTATTATCGTAAAATAAATACTATCGCAAATATCAAAGCCACAAACCAAGCTATCAGATATGTTCTTGCATTATCTTTCTTTGTAGCTAAAGCCCAGACTACAAAAATCAGGGAGACACCGAGCATTGCAGCGGTAATATATCCTGCTATACTAAAAGAGGTATTGTTAAATTCTCCCGACCAACCTCTTATCTCATTTAACCCTTCTACAGCATCATTCATTAATTCCTCCTTTCAATTGTTTATTTTCCAAAAAGATTGCCACATACCCCAGCCCTTTAAGCAATTTAAAGAAAGTAGGGACAGACGGATTATATTGGTTGTTCTCTATATGTGCTATATGCGCTCTATCAATATTCGCTCGTTCTGCCAGCTGTTTTTGTGAAATACCGATTCTGTGCCTGAAAGTCCTAATGATATCACCCGAATACTCGGTTATCACATCATTCTCGAATAGCTGTGTACTATTTAACACACCATGTGTTTCATTATACACATTACAATCCATAGAAGAACCTGAATCGACCAGGGAGCTTATTATATCCATTTGCTGTTTCTGTATAGCTAGCATTTTATCGACAACCGTTTTCATACATCTGCTATTATCACCGTAACTGCCTGTTTTTCTGATCTGTGGTAAAACCTCATGGGTAACCCATCGGCGGAAGAAACGGGCTTTTGGTTTACGGGATTGAAATATCACATTGTAAAGCCCGGATTCATTAACAAACCACATTCTGGTGGGGTTTTTACCACCTGATACAAGTAATACTTGTACCCGCTTTTCATCATCATCCAAAGACTTCATGGTCATACTTACATCCGTAAGTTCTAAAGCATCACACACATCTTTTGCCACGAACCAAGGCTCACCGACTATGGATATCGTTCTAATCTCTCCGAAAGAAGAATTTTTAAAAATTTGAATTTTATTTCCCATATTTCTAAATCATTTATAGCGTTTTCTTCTCTCTTCCAAATACCGGTTAATAGCGGCATAAGTAGATCCTGTTTCCTCAAAAAGCTGTTTGAGCCTTACTACAGTCGATTGCCTTGAATCAAAAGCGACAGCGGCAAATTCAGATACTTCATTGCGAAAAACATAGGTTTCGTTTCCCAATTTAATGAAGAACTCTCTCCACTTTATTTCATCATCCCTATTTTGCAGACTATCTATCATTACCAGTTCCTCTTCTGAAATAGAAAGAATATCTCGCAGATTAGGCAACTCCTTTCTATAACTTGAATGATCCAATATTACTTTAGTATCACAGTTGATAAGTATTGAATCCTTGATCGCCGGCGGACAGTTCTTCAGGAACAGTACATTTTGGGCAGCTATCGTTATAGCCCCGTCTTTTTTACGGAATGTACGATACAAATAGGCGATAAAATCACCGAACTTATCATCACTTAAAAAGTCTAGGGCTTCATCGATAATCAATTCCTTATTAACTCCTTCACGCTTCTTGATCTTATCGATAACCATTTGAAGCGTAATAATCGCTACCAAAGGAAAATATTCCTTCTTTGCAGCGTCCTCCATATCAAACGCAATTAAATCATCATTAACTATATCAATATTTTCAGTTGCATTCAACAAAAAGGACAGTTCCCCATCCGTATAAGGCTCTAGTAGTAAAAGCACTTCCTCTATCTCAAATCTACGTTTTTCAAAGTCAGTCATTTTCTCAATAAATACATCTCGCAAGAAATTCCGGTATTCTATCAGATTAGGAGAAATTCTTTCATTTGTACCATTAACAGAAGAATTATTTACATATTCATAAAATGCGATCACTGATTTTCTAAGAATAGCTTTCTCGGTAGGATCTATAGGCTTGTTTTGTTTCCAGATATAAGATAAAAGAGCACAGATCGTTTTAATAAGATCCTCGGCTGCTTCTGCATCTGAAGTATCAATATAAATATATCTACCGTTCCGATCACGTTCACACAAGAACGGGTTAAAAGCAAATTGTTTCTGATTTGTAGAATCGAAATATTTTCCCCGGTGCAGACTAATCATAGACCTGTAAGATCCACCAATGTCGATAATGGTAATATCATTACCCAAAGCATAGGATTGATAAATATAGTTGTTTAGCCAAAAAGACTTTCCGGATCCGGACGGACCGATTACAATTTTATTTCTATTGTTTAAAGCCTTGTTATTCCATAGATTTATCAATGCCGGATTTCCGAACCGGTCATTATACAAATGCCCTTGCAGATCAGAAATATAAATACTATCTTTTTGCAAATAACAAATCGCCTGTTTGGTCGTATTGATAAATCCCCTATAATTACTCCGGGCATTCCCTGGTATATTAGAAAAAAACAAATTGCACAACTCCGCATTTTCAACATAACAAGAACTTTGGTTCATAAAACTAAATCCCTGCTGTGCCAATGAAATTTTCCGAATTAGAGAAGAACGATCCGGATCATTGATAATCACATTAAAAGCCGTATAAGCTGTTTGATAATCAAAATCCGTAATTTCCTTACAGAAGAGTTCTTGCTGTTTTTGCTTATCTTTAGCCGGAGGATAAAAGTTAGTCAAATAGTTCAGCCCGTTTTTTTCAGCATTAATAGCCGTTAGCGTAGTATCTGTATCTGTTATCTCTATCACCACATTTACAATATGATCGAAAGGCAAACCAAGTCCGACTGGGTACAACATAGAACATTTAGACTGTATATTCTCCGGCAGCTCAATCGTACTTCCATACGCTTTTGATTTACCCGTATTGGGCACATTCAGCTCATAAAGATTTTCCCCTTCCACGGTAAGAGAAAGCATCGCTAAATATTCTTGCCCAACCTTCAGGTCACCGATAGGAGTTACCATAATTGGGCTAACTGTTTCTTGAGTAGCGTCTTTTGTTGGTTTAGCATACGAGAGATTAAGATAATCAAAGACAGCATTGTTTAAGTCTTTACTATCCATTTTCTTTATCTCAAATTGGGTTATAGAAGATAACCCATTTTCAAAATTCAAAATTTTCGGTTCAATCTCTGATAATCTTTCTTCATAGTTCTTATAAGGCTGTTTAAAAGGATAATTGAGTTTTTTAAGCAGCGATGTGTTAGAAGCCTTTTTTCGTATCCCCTTTTTCAAATCTGTATTGGCAAAAGTGATATACAAATTTGTATAGCAGTTTATTATTTGCTTGTTATTAAAGTGTTTAATACTTTCCGCTTTCAATGGATTAACAGAAAATTCATTGTTCTTATACTGGCTTACATAGTAAAAGCACTGCTGATGCACCACCGTTGCAGGAGGCAACATCTTAAAAAGCCCCTCTAACCTCTCATGTATATATTTTGCATCTTCCTGCGAAAGAGTAAATACTTCCGGAAGAAACAATCTGTATCCAATGGTTAAATCTCCGCTACCGTTTACTATAACGCTATCCGTTATCGTCTGGATCGGTAATACAGCCGAAAGATCTATTGATTTATCAGATATAGGAACTTCAGAAGGACGCATAAAAAGTATGGCGAGTAATGTAATGACGCCACACAGTAATAATGCCGATATAATAATAAATCCTATCATTGTATTTCTTAATTAGTTATCACATAGTAGACATAAATTCTCTGCAAGAGAAAGCCACAGCCTTAATCTGTTCCACACATTCCGCAGGATTGCAAGATCATTTCTGCTTCATTATAAAATTGAACACCTTGTGTTTATCTATTATCTGTTTAGGGGATGCGGATCTAACCGATAAGCCGGTTAGATAATCCGGATTGCCAGCCTTATGTTCCCGTTTTAGGTTCTTGAATAAGATACCTGAAGCAAAGAATATAACCCCCATGACACTAACGATGATTACCGGATGCACATGTTTAAATATACAAACTATTATAATCAAAGCATTCGCTAACATAAATAGACCAAATTGTCCGGACGTAAGCCCGAAAAATTTTATTGGTCTATTTATTTTCCGCATAGTTCTCATTAGATGATCAGGAATGCAACCATAATTACAGCTACAGCTATGATCCAGCCTAACAAATATTCTTTGGCATGTGGATTATTTGTAGCAAGAGCATAGATTACGAAAACTAAAGCAATACCAAGCACGGCAGCTAACACATATTTAGCGATATTAAGAATAGTATTTGACCCCTCTTGTGCTTTCGCTTCAACATCTGACAAACTGCTAATTTTTAATGCGCCTTGGGCTTCTACAACTTCTGGAACAATAACAAAAGTCAGTAGAAAAAGCCCTACAATCATAATAAGACGCTTGTGTACACTAACAAAATCTGCACTCTTTTTCAAAACTTGTACCATAATCTTAAAATTTTAATTTGTTATTTTATACATGTTATTTATATATCAATCTTGCTTAAAGCGGAAAAATCAACACTTTCATATTTGACAAAAACATCATCTGATTTTTCCGAAAGTACTTGATTCTGGGACGGTGGTGTTTTATCAGCATAATAGAATGCCCGGTTTGAAATGTACATGTCTGCTATTTCCCTAGCTAATTCTTCATCATCTGAAAGATCCTTTTGAAAAACTATTGTTATACGTGGAGATAACACTAGTTCAGAATCAGCCCCTTCCTCTTTAACTGGCAGGGAAGTTTTACACGCCGCTTTCTTTTTACTTTCGGAAAAATAAATATATCCCCAAATTAGAATTGAAGCAACTACTATTGTAACTATCGCTCTATCTAACAAAGAATTGTTAGTAGACAGATATTCAATCATTTGTACATTTATATAAGTGACCATATCAGTATAAATATTACTAATGCAACGATATACGTAATTATGGCTTCTTTCATTCTCTCGTGATTAGTTATTATTTTTTTTATAACCGCAAGACCGGCGCAGACAAATCCGACACCGGCTAACATTTCACCACATTGTTTGAACAGATCAATTAATGCGCTTACATCAGATGCTAATAATATCATAATCAATAAATAAGCACTTTAACACCAAGATTCCAGACAGTATTCCATTTACTTGCATAGCTGAATGGACTCCAATATTGCTTAACACGTCCAAGTATCGCAACGCGTGGAGATACAAAGTATTCTAATTCAGATTCTACCTTTAAACCAAGTAGGAAATCATACTTATCATCCTGCTTTTTATATGCTTCTACACCGGTAAAAGCACCTATTCCCAAGCTGAAATAAAGAGATGAAAGGTTTGTCGCAACTGTTTTGAAATAAGCAGCATCGATATAGTAATCTTTTGCTGTAGAGCCGAAATACACCATTGTCGAATCTGCTGTAGAATAATCCTGATAGCTGTAATCATAGGATTTCTCAAGATAGTTCAGACCTATCTTCCAGTAAGTTGTTCGATTCCTATACTTTGAAACAGATAAGTTTAAATTGGTATTATTCCTACCAAAAATATTCAATCCATAGTTTACTTCTAGAGCTGAAATACCTGCGTAATGCCGTTGTGCATAAATGCTATGTGTACATGCACATAACACTAGCAATAAAGTTAATTTTAATAATCTCATATTCAGTTTAAAAAAACGTTCGTTTTAATAAATTAAAAAATCACCTTCTCTATATTTTTCAAAGGCTATGTACGTGCTACTTTTGCCGTAAAAATTATGAAATATGGTTATGCACGTGTATCAACTCCGGATCAATGCTTAAACCTCCAACTGGACGCATTACGTTTATACGGAGTGGATCACATCTGTGAAGAAAAAATATCTGGAAAGAATAAAAATAAGCCTGTTTTAGATGCTTTAATTGCAAAATTAGAAACAGGAGATCAGCTTATCGTGTGGAAACTAGACCGATTAGGAAGAAGAACCTGCGAACTTATAAAACTTCAAGAAGCTCTTGAAAAGAAAAATATTGCTCTAATTAGTCTAACAGAGCAATTAAATACATCAACACCAATCGGAAAGTTTGCGTTTCATCTTTTATGCTGTATTGCAGAAATGGAACGAAATATAATTTCCGAGCGTACAATAGCCGGTTTGACTTCAGCAAAGGCAAAAGGACGAATAGGAGGACGCAAGCCCGGTCTAACAGATCAAGCTAAAAGGAAAGCTAAACTAGCGGCTATAGAATACACCAAGTATCTACAAAATGAAATAGGCACGATAGATGATGTTTGCCGGATAGTAGGAGTTTCCAGAGCTACCCTATACAAGTATCTAAGGACAGAAGGGATTAACATACAGGGCAGAAAAAGATAAGAGGATATTTTTCCGAAAGTATATTCTTAATTATCTGTCTACTAACTGATAATACCAAGTTTAAATATAAAAAAGTACTTAGAAATTTGCTCAATACTATCAAATGTGATATCTTTGAAATAAATTCTAAGTAAAATGAGTAATATAATATCTAAATATAAAGAAACAGGCATGATAAGCATAGATCAACCAGTAGGATATAACACCATGAAATCCCGTCTTTACAACTGGAAAAAGCGAGGTTTGTTATCACATATTCGCCGGGGAATATATTTGCCGGCTGACATACAGAACAAGTATCAGATAGCTTGCAATTCCGTTGATAACGGTTGCCTAGCTTATCATTCTGCATTAGAGTTCTATATGTTACAGACACAGGAATTTAACTGGCTTTATGTGCACAGTTCTACTCCCTTCCGGTCTTTTGAGTACCTGAACCAGCGTTATGTATATAAGCCTTTACAGTTTATATACAAACCATTGGTTACAAAAAAAGATACCGGCTATCCTATCACGGTTACATCGATCAGCCAAACCATAATTGACTGTTTAAACAATATAGGCTTAGCCGGTGGCATTGAAGAACTGTTATTTGCCTTAATCGAGGTTAATCCGGATTCCATAATAGAAGAAGATATGTTAGAATGCCTGAAGCTATACCAAAAGAAAAGCCTGTATCAACGTACAGGATTCATCCTGTCCCAGCTTCAGGAACAACTAAACCTATCGGATATGTTCTTCGATGTATGTAAAAAGAAGATGGGAAATACAACGAGTTATCTTACAAATCCTTCCCGTTGTGACACCTATTTTAAGGAATGGAATGTATGTGCGCCTAAAGATGTAATGAAAGAAATAGAGAAAGGAGTATATTATGAGTTTTGATTATACACAAGAAGAAATCACTAGACTAGCAAAAGAAAATAATTTTACGGTTGCTGGAATAGAGAAAGTTATGCGATTATCCAATATCCTCAATGACCTTAACAATCAGCCGGAGTTTAGCGGTAAATTGTTACTGAAGGGGGGGACGGCTATAAACCTGCTTGTTTTCGATCTTCCGCGGCTTTCTGTCGATCTAGATCTTGATTTCTCTAAAAACGTATCTAAAGAGGATATGTTAGCGGAGAGGGAACAAATCAACAAGGCTTTAGATAGCTATTTCCAGCAGAACGGGTATAGGAAAACCGAAAGAAGTAATTTTACCCTAGATTCTTTCTCTTTGCACTATAATACGGTAACAGAAAGCGGAGATAAAATAAAACTAGATATAAACTATCATAATCGATCCCATATATTCAAACCGGAAGTTAAATCTATCAAGTTTCCCTTCATCAAAGAGAACAAGACTTCATTTGCAGTAAACTACGTCAATCCTATCGAATTGTTTGCAGGAAAGATAAAGGCATTCTATGAAAGATGTAAGCCTAGGGATATATATGATCTCTTCTCCCTTGCATCCTCTGATATCTTGACGGGTAAAGAGGAAAGGGATCTTTTAAGGAAATCCATTGTTTTCTACTCTTCTCTTGGCAATCCGGAGAATAAGGACATGTTAAAGGCTGATCCAAAACAAAGCATAGAGAATGTGACCTTTACGGAGATAAAGCAGCAGCTACTTCCGATGCTGCATACCAACAGCGGAAAATATCCCATGCAGGAGATCAACGATAAGGTGGCTGATTTCGTATCTTCGCTAATGAAATTAGAGCCTTCAGAGGAATTATACCTGTCAAACTTCTACGCTGGGAAATATAAGCCGGATCTTTTGTTTTCTGATAAGGAGATCTTGAATAACATACAGGATCATCCTATCATCATAAGAACACAGCAACAAATAACCGATTCTATTTTTTCAGATTCAATAAAAACAAACGATTTTACCCGGATCGCCGGGCTGAAAGATGAAGGGTACATCCCTTCCCCTAAAATAATAGACGAGCTGAAAGGATCCGCACCGGCTCCAACGATGATAGCAGTCCAGAAGATCTTCAGTCTGCCCTCTGACGCTCCCGGATTAAGCAACATCAAACTAGCCCAAAGCGATAATGTAGGGCTAGGTAAAGATAAAAGTAATGACCTAAAAATCTGACGTTATGAAAGTAGACTTTGACAAACTGAAAAGAGATGTTTCCCTTCCGGAGTTTTTTCTCTATTTAGGCTGGAAGTTTGTTTCCGGATCTTCCAACTCGTCCCCTAAGATGAGCAACGGATCCGATACCGTTATTATCAAGAAGAATAGTAAGGATTACTATACCTATTGGGACGTTCACGGAGAAGCACGAGGAAAGACTATCATAGATCTAATGCAGAAGCATATCTACGAGCAGACCGGAAGAATGCCTAGCCTGCGAGAAGCCGGGGAAGCCGTTCAGAACTATGTAAATAATAAGGAAGTCGTATTATCTCAAGATAGCCGGTTTGGAGTTAGCAACGCAAAACTAGATCCTAGTCAGCTGGCGTTCCTGAACAGCCAACTGAAACCCTATCAAGGGGATTTCTTGCAAAAGAGGGGAATTACTCAAGATACACTATCTTCACCAGTCTTTTCCGGGGTATTCACCTCTAGGGAACACCGGAAAGATGGAAAAGTCTATAATAATACCTGTACCAGACTTATTAACCAAAACGGCTTTCAGGGTATTTCCCAAAGAGGGATAAGACCTGAAGACGGCAAGAGCTTCAAAGGCATATCAGGCAACAAATACGATAGTATCGTAGTGTCTAAGCATGACAAGACAAGACCAATAGAGCATATATATATCAGTGAAAGCATGATCGATGCTGCTTCCCATTATCAAATGAAGCTTCTGAATACCGAAAAGAACATCTTATATATCAGCACTGAAGGGAACATCACACAGGGACAAATGGACGTTATAAAGCTGCTCCTGTCAAAGCAAAATATTAATAATATAACCGATCAGGTTACTTATATATTTGACAATGATAGCAACGGCTATAAATATGCGCTGAAGCTAGATACATTCTTAAAAGGTCAAGAGTTACCCAATATTGAAGGTCTGCCGGTTGAAGAACTGAAAGATAAAGTTCTTCAACTGCCTAACGTGGAGCTATCGGTTAACAGTGATTGGAACGATGATCTACAAGCATCCATATCAAAAGGCCAGGAATGTGAGTTCCAAGATGCCATAAAAAAAAACGATTTTACCCGGATCGCCGGGCTGAAGGATGAAGGATATATCCCTTCTCCGGAAGCGATAAACAACCTGAAAAGATTCGCACCGGCTCTAACAATGATAGCAGTCCAGAAGATCTTCGGTCTGCCCTCTGACACTCCCGGATTAAGCAACATCAAACTAGCCCAAAGCGATAGCAAAGAACTAGGATTAAACATAGAAAAAGGCATCTAAACACAGATTTTTCCGGACGTGATTATAATGAAATTATAGCTGCACTCGATTCACTGGCTGGACGTTTTTTCACTTATGAGAAAGCTGCCCATATACATTCAACTACGTGAAAGTGCGTGAAAACCCTAACAACAAACGTAGTAAAGTGACCGGCTTCAGATTCTACCCGGTCTATCAACCACAATTCAGAGATGAAAAACTGGATGTAAAAGAGCTTCAAGCGAAAGTAACAGCACGTCACCAAATAGACAGTCATGTGTATGAATATCTTTGTTATTCCTGCTATTTTACTTCGGAAGAAATCAACCGGAACACAGAAACATTCATAACAGCACAGGAGAAAACAGCCGACCCTATCGGAGAACTGGCTATTTTAAACGGGAAATCACGGGAAAAGAATAATCCAAAAGGGTGGATAATAAATGCTTTAAAGGCGAAGGCAAAGGAATCTTAATTTGTGATTGTTTGGCTTTAAATCGTACCTATCCCGTTGAAAAAGCGGATTATCCGGAAAAAAGAACTCCCCGATATCACATCGGGGAGACGTGTGTATGCCATGGCAATAGTATGACAATAAGATAATTAAAAAGTTCATCAATCAGGCATACAACAACATTGGCATTTAGTTCCCCAAATATACGGAAAAGTTTTATTTTTCCAAAAGTAACCCTCCATTGAGTGAGTGCTGCCTTTTGGTTGCCTCCCCCTTGGGGGACGAACGGGGAATGGATAAATTAGAAAGTTTCGTGATAAACAACCAAAAAGTATGGGGAAGTAGATATTTGCTATTGTATTATACCATGATCTTGTAACCATTTCCGTCCGTATCCTATGTTAAAAACAGAATCTTCTTGTTGAGATTGCTTTGTGAAGGGACTTTCTTTATATTTTCTCGGTGAAGCACACCCCACTATCAAAATGAGACAAGTGCATATTAACATCATTTTCTTCATTTCTTATTTCTAATGAGGATATATCCGGCGAACAGGGCTATAAACGCCAAAAAAACTGGTTCCATTTTTAAACAGGTTTTATGGTAATTTTGATGCAAATATAATAAATTAATCGATTTTTTATCCCTCAAAAGAGAGGGGGCAACCGATACGGGAGTGTTGTTTACAGAGTTGCAAAGAAGAATGGACGAATCAACGACATTCCCTGCGGCTGTCCGTTAAAAAAGCTCCCGGATATCACATCGGGAGCTTCTCCTATGCCACGTCCAAAATGAAAATTATCTACGGAGACAAAATATATATCGAGGCATCAATAGGTATGTTGTCGATTATCGTTGTTTGGCAAATATAGTGTTTTCTTTTTTGCCAGCAAAAATTTCAGATACTTTCGGAAAACTTTATGGAAAGAAATACAAAAAACACGGCTCTCGGATATCACATCGGAAAGCCGTGCGTATGCCTCCGATCCGAAAGAGTAAAACAAGTGATCGGACATACTTCTGGGCTTGTGCATGTTTAAAACATGACATTAGGCAATCTTCAGCCAAAGATACATAAAAATTTCGTTATTGCAAGGGGACACTCGATTGAATAAGTGGAGTATAAATGAAATACTCCCAGTAGCGGAGAATTGGAGCCCGTGCGTAATTAAAACTATTGTTACCCTGTTCGACCCAAATCTATAAAAAATGTTTCTTTTTGGACGATTTATGAAACTTTGTGAGCAGTTTGTCCAAATGGGAACGTTCATTTTACAAAAAACTCACATTTTTATATGATTTGTTCTGTTTTATACGTAAATTTGTCCCTGAAGATGAAAATAGTTTGTTTCATTTACCAAAGAAAAGAATATTTCCATATCACATCCAGCTGTGAAGCCCGATGTTGACTATTCCTAAAATTAGTTGACAGAATTGGATGCGATTAACTAATTAGGTTTA
>ERZ780077.148-NODE-148-length-28636-cov-4.29082_pt1 | contig 28636 bp, 27 predicted proteins | sample MGYA00511576_ERZ780077 | MGnify/ENA primary metagenome ERZ780077 (study PRJEB29588, sample SAMEA2149030) | human gut metagenome | biome: human gut; feature: human-associated habitat; material: faeces | place: Denmark | collected 2008/2010 ...
TTTATATTATATTGCTAATAGAAATTGATTTTGTATTTTTTGTTAATTATAGTCTGAATAGTAACTAATTTTCAAATCATATCATACATTTCTATCTATTAAAGCATCCATTTCCAATAAATTCACGAATTATAGAATTGATTGGAATATTTCCTGTCTCAAGTGGTGTAAAGTTATTTAAATAAGCATATAATCTTCTTGCTTCAGAATAAAACTCACTACTACTATCAACTTGTAATAAAAGTGGTTGTGCAAATGTTTTCATAACACTTGGTTCATAATTTAGACTTGAATTATATATAAAATCTGCATCATCAACAAATGGAAAAATATACTTTTCTTCACCTTTTTTTACATTTCCCCATAATTCAAAAGTCCTGTCAACACTATGTCCGCGAGTTGTATAATCTCTTACCATTCTTCTTAAAAATCTTGAATCGGAAGAAGATATTTTGGTATATCCATCTATATTTAAAGTAGTAATAGGAGCAATATATACTTTATATTTATTTTCATCTGGAGTAAATTTTGTAAGAATAGGATTTAAAGCATGTATTCCCTCTATAATCATTACATCATTTTTTTCAAGTTTTAAAAACTTTCCATTATATTTTTTTGTTCCTACAACAAAGTCAAACTCTGGTAATTCTACTGTCTTACCATCAATCAAATCTTTCATTTGTGAATTAAATAATTCTATATCAAGGGCATCTACAGTTTCAAAGTTATATTTTCCATCTTCGCCAAGAGGAGTATCTTTACGTTCTTTAAAATAATTATCCATTGAAATAGTAATTGGGTTATAGCCTGTAAGTTTAAGTTGTACACCTAGTTTTTGTGCAAATGTTGTTTTTCCAGATGAAGAAGGACCTGCAATTAATACCATCTTTATATTTTTTCTTTTTTCAATATCCTGAACTAATTCAACTAGTTTTCTATCATGAATTGCTTCAGCAACTTGAATAATATCATTTGTCTTACCTTGCAATATATTTCTATTTAAATCGCCTATTGTACTTAATCCAAATGTATTATTTAATTTATTAAATTCCATATATGCATCATATAGAGATACTGACTTAATCTCCTCCTTTATATTTCCATTCTCATCTGGAAGCATTAATACTAGTCCATCTTTATATCTTCTTATATCAAATTTTTTAATATATCCAGTACTTGGTGCAAGAATAGTACTAAAATTATTATACATTCCATCGCAAAAATACATTGTAACATAAGATTTTAACTTATTGTCTATATTCTTTAAAATATCTAAATTATTTGCAGCTGTATATAACACAGTAGCTTCCTCAATTGGAACAACCTTTTTTGTTATAGGAAAATCCTTATCAATTATTTCTTGCATTTTTTCTTTTATTTTTTGTACTTTTTCATCTGTAATTTTTATATTATTAATCATAAAATATTGATCTTTTTTTATAGTAGCAATAAATTCAACATCAGTATTGGAAAAAAGTGATGTAAGAGCCATATATAGTACCATCTTTAGAGTTCCTGAATATACTCTATATCCATCTGGTGAATTATATTTTACAAATTTTATTATAGAATTTTTAACTAGTTCATAATCATAGCTTCTTAATTCATTATTTATATTTAATGCAAGAATATCAGAAGTATCTCCCTCAACCATTTTTACTACGTCAATTGCTTTAGTTTTGTAATAAACTTCTAAACTTCTTGAATCATCAAATGTTACTTTTATTTTATTATTCATAAATATCAACCCCTTAAAAAAGCGCTTCTAAAAGCGCTTTTATTTTATCACATAACAAAGAAATTATCTACTTCTTTTTTATATTTTCAAGAAAAACTTTAATAAATTCTTTATTTGTTTTAGTTTTTGTTAAAATATTTGTTATTCTTTCTATTATTTCTTGATTAGAAAGATTTGAATTATTAGATGACATTAATCTTCTCATATATGTACTGCATTCACGTTCCTCTTTTGATAATAACAAATCATCACGTCTTGTTCCTGATTTGTATATATCAATTGAAGGATAAATACGTCTTTCTGAAAGCTTTCTATCTAAATGAAGTTCCATATTACCAGTTCCCTTAAACTCTTCAAAAATCACATCATCCATTCTGCTTCCTGTTTCAACTAAAACAGTTCCTAAAATGGTCAAGCTGCCTCCACTTTCAATATTTCTTGCAGCGCCAAAGAATTTTTTTGGAAAATGTAAACAAGCAGGATCAATTCCACCAGATAATGTTCTTCCACTTGATTCAACTTCTAAATTATTAGCTCTTGTAAGCCTTGTTAAGCTATCAAGTAAAATTACTACATCTTTGTTTTGTTCAACTAATCTTTTTGCCCTTTCTAAAACCATTTTTGATACTTTAATATGATGTTCAGGTGATTCATCAAAAGTAGAATGAATAACTTCTGCATTTATTGATCTTTCAATATCTGTAACTTCCTCAGGCCTTTCATCAATAAGAAGTACCATAAGTTCTACTTCAGGGTTATTTTGTAGTATGCTATTTGCAATTTGCTTTAACATTGTAGTTTTTCCTGCTTTAGGTTGAGCAACTATAAGTCCTCTTGTTCCTTTACCAATAGGAGCAATTAAGTCAATCATTCTTGTCGCATAATTTGTACTTAATGTTTCTAATTTTAATCTTTCTGATGGATAAATAGGCACCAAAGATTCAAAAGGCTTTCTTTTTAACGCAACCTCAAGCCTATCTCCATTAATTGATTCAACATATATAAGTGAGGGAAATTTATTTTGGGGATCAGTTGTAAATCTTGCTATACCCTTTAACATATCGCCTGTATTTAGTCTAAATCTTCTAATTTGAACTTGTGAAACGTAAATATCTTTATTTCCAGGTAAGTAATTATCACTTCTTAAAAAGCCATATCCATCTGGCATTACTTCAAGAATACCTTCAGCTATGTAATCTGTTTCAGGATTTTCAATTTGCATCTTCATTTTATTATCAAGTTCATTTGATCCCTCAAGATTTTTTATTATCTCTTCTATTAAATATTCCTTTTTTAATCTTTCATAGCCATCTAACTGTAGTTTTTTTGCAATCTCTCTTAATTCAGTTAGTGTACTTTTCTTTAAACTTTCCTTTGTGTACATACTATATCTCCTTTACATTACTTCAGCAAACAAGTCATAATCGTTACAGTCTATAATTTTTACCTTTGCATATTCTCCAACTATAACTTTATCTGCACTTTTTTCATCTATTTTTATATATATTCTTCCATCAACATCAGGTGCTTCAGCATATGATCTGCATACGAAATACTCATCATCATCAGATACATTTTCAACTATCACTTCATATTCATGTCCAATCCTTTTTTTATTGCATTCAAGCGAAATATGTTTTTGTACTTCAAAAATATCTTTTAGTCTTTCAGATTTTACTTCTTCTGAAATTTGGTCTTCAAAATCAAATGATGTGGTTCCTTCTTCTCTTGAATATGAAAAAGCTCCCAGTCTATCAAATTTAAGATCTATTATTCCCTGTCTTAGTTGTTCATAATCCTCTTTTGTTTCTCCAGGAAATCCGACCATAACTGTTGTTCTTATAACAGCATCGGGAATTAAACTTCTTATTTTATTTATTGCACTATATATTTTTTCTTTTGTATCGTACCTATTCATTTTCTTTAAAATATTATTACTAATATGCTGAATTGGTAAATCAAAATATTTGCATACTTTAGGATTATTTGCCATTTCAGTTATTAGCTCATCAGAAGTTTCAAAAATATACATATACAATACTCTTATCCATTTTACTCCTTCAATTTTAGATATTTTATTTAACAGTTCAGGTAATTTAAGTTTGCCATATATATCAAGTCCATATTTTGAAGTATCTTGCGAAATAATACAAAATTCCTTTATTCCCTGTTTTGCTAAACTTTCAACTTCTTCTAAAATATCTTCCATTTTTCTACTTCTAAACTTACCTCTTATAAGGGGGATCGCACAATAGCTACATCTATTGTCACATCCATCTGATATTCTTATGTATGCAAGAGGATAATCAGTTGAAATTACTCTATTACAATATTCCAAATTATGATTTATAAGTTTAGAATTTAAAAAATTAGCTAATATTTCATCTATTTTATTATATTCATCTACCCCTATGCACAAATCAACTTCCGGCATACTTTCTATTATTTCTTTTTTGTATCTTTTAGCAAGACAACCTGTAACAATTAAAGCCTTACATCTTTTTTCTTTATAATCAGCCATCTCTAATATAGTATCTATAGCTTCTTTCTTTGCAGATTCAATAAATCCACATGTGTTTACAACTATAACATCTGCATCATCTGGATTATTCACAATACTATATCCAAGTTCTTTAAATAAACCAAGTATCATTTCACTATCAACCTGATTTTTATTACATCCAAGTGTAACTATTCCAACATTCATAAAAGTTTTCCCTCCGATATTCTCTTTAATTATACCACAAAAAGATAAAAAGTAAAACAAATAGTTATTTTTTATTCGAGTTTTACATTTATCGACAAAATAAAACAAAAGAATTCATGAAATGATACAAAAGATTTTGAAAAGTATTTGACTTTACATAATTTTTGTGATACAATATTTAATACATTAATTTGTTTATATTAGTAACAAATGTTACTTTAAAATATTTAATTACTGGAGGATTAAAACCAAATGGCAAAAACAGATTCAACCCCAACAAAGGAATTATATCTCAACTCAAAATGCGAAGTACTTCCTAACAAATCTCGGGAACTTTGCCCCGCATTCACCTTAAAATTTAAATATAAGGAAGGAAAATTGTCTCATATTTTACTTTTTAACTCAGAAAATTCTCTTTTGTGTATTTTATTAAAAAAAGAGATAGAAAGAATAGACCTGAATAAATTAAAGAAAATAAATATATGCCTTGTTCAGGAAAAAATAAAAGAGAATGATCAAAACTCTATTGCTTTTAAAAGAAACTTTATGAAAATTTTCTTTTATAAAAAATTTATTACTCAGGAATTTTAAAACTAAAGGAGCAAAAAAATGATTCAATCACCAACACAAAGAAATATTTATTATTTTTCTTTTTATAACGGAAAGCTCAGACGCTCAAATAATCCAACAAAAGCTACAAACATATTTGTAAATCAAGTTATTTCAAACAATAAAAATTCATTACAAATATACCAGCAAACGATTAAAGGCGAAAAACTTGAGGTTTGTGTTATTAATGATAACAGAATATCAGCAGAGTTACAAAATAAAAATTTCTACATCTTGCCCGAAAAAATAAATACAATGGATGGATTGAAAAAAGCTATAATTTACAACATTTTTGTAATATAGCAAGAAAATACTAGGAATTAATTTTCCTAGTATTTTTTTATATTCTTGACAGTATGGGTTGAATTTGTTTAAAATGTAATGCACCATATACAGTATCTACTATATAATTATAGTCTAAGACTAAAGACTTTGGTTTTGATATATAATCATCCTGCCTAAATGGTACAAAATACATATTTTTAGTATTAATTAATTTTGCAATATTTTGAAGACTTGCACCAAGCCCATCATTAGTTGAGACTCCGATTACTACAGGTTTGTTGTTCCTTATATGTCCTTTTATTGCCATAAGCACAGGAGTATCGGTAATACCATTTGCAAGTTTTGCTAAACTATTTCCTGTACATGGACATACTAAAATTATATCAACTAAATTCTTCGGACCAACGGGTTCAGCTTTTTGTATTGTATCAATAATATTATTTTTTGATTCTTGTTTTAACATTTTTATGTATTCATCTTTTTTGTAAAATCTAGTATCTAAATTTTTTGTCGAAAAAGAAATAATCGGATAAACATCTGCGCCTTCAGCCTTTAAATTAGATATAACATTTTTTGTCTCAGAAAAATTACAAAACGATCCTGTTATACCAAGTCCAATTTTTATACCTTCAAGTTTCATAAAACCACCTCCGACTATAATATTTTATGTCAAAGGTGGTTAATTTGTTATATTTTTCTAAATAAGCCTACTACTTTACCAACAATTTGTACATCTTTTACAATTATTGGCTCCATAGTATCATTTTCAGGTTGAAGTCTTACATGATCTTTTTCTTTATAAAAAGTTTTAACTGTTGCATTTCCATCTATCATAGCTACAACAATTTGGCCATTTCTAGCTGTATTTTCTTTTGAAACTATTATATAATCTCCGTTATTTATTCCTGCATTTATCATACTTTCGCCTTGAACTTTTAATACAAAAGTCTCATTTTTTAAATCAGACTGAGAAAAGAAACTTTCTCCAATTGAAAAATAATCTTCAATATTTTCTTGTGCTAAAATTGGTTCACCAGCTGCAACTTTACCAACAATTGGAATAGATATTGTTGGTTCATCTCCAACTATTTTAATTGCTCTTGTTTTCAAATCTCCCTTATCAATATACCCTTTTTCAGCAAGTCTAGCAATATATTGATGAACTGATGATGTAGACTTAAAATTAAGTGCTGCACATATTTCTCTAATTGAAGGCGGATAACCTTTTTCTCTTATTTGTTCTTTTAAATAATCAAAAACTCTTTTTTCTTGTACATTTAATGTAGTACCCATATAACAAACTCCTTTCAAACTTACGTTTATTTTAAAAAATTATATCATATAATTTTTTCTTTGTCAAACATAAGTTTTATTTTTAGTGTTACTATTATATTCCAAAACAAATACCTGTATCTTTAGCAGTTCTGTAAATGTCATCATTTTCAAGATCAAGAAGCCTTGGCTTTCTTTCCCTTGGAAAAGGCATTTTTTGAATTTCATTTTGATTTACACCTACAATATATCCATGTCTACCATCTGAAAGAAGATTAAATGCATAGTCTCCAAGTCTTGAACCAAGTATTATATCTGATGCACAAGGATCTCCTCCTCTTTGCAGATGACCAAGAACCATTGGTCTTGATTCATATCCAGTTATTTCTTCAATTTGCGCTGAAAGTTTAGCAGCAATTCCTCCAAATCTTTTTTGTTCAAAACTGTCTTTTATAACCTTAGAAATGGTTTCTTTTTTTCCTTTTTCTTTACATGCCTCAGATACAGCAATAATAACATACCTTTTATCTGTACTCATTATTTCTTTTACTCTATTACATACAATATTTAAATCGTAATCTCTCTCAGGTAATAGTATAATATCTGCTCCAGCAGCAAATCCGCTATATAAAGTTAAGTAACCAGATGTTCTTCCCATCATTTCTACTACCATTACTCTTCTATGTGAAGCTGCAGTTGTTTTTAATTTTCTGATTGCTTCAACAGCATTTTCTACACCAGTATCAAATCCTATAGTTGGATTACTAGCAACCATATCATTGTCAATCGTTTTTGGAATTCCAATTGTTGGCATACCAGCCTCATCAATGACTCTTGCAGAGTCAAGGGTACCATCGCCGCCAATTATAATCATAGCTTCAACACCAATTTTTCTTAAAGCTTTTATTGAATCATCTACTCTATCTTCATATTCATCTTTTTTCTCTTTACTAGGATAATGAAAAGGACATTCTTTATTTGAAGAACCAAGTATAGTTCCTCCCTGTCTTTCAATATTTTCAACAATTTTATTATCAAGTACCATATACTTTCTTTCTACAAATCCAATAAATCCATCAATAATTCCAACTACAACAATGTTATTTTTAGATGCTGCCATAACCACTGATTTAATTGCAGCGTTAAGTCCTGCACAATCTCCACCTGCTGTCATAATAGCTATTTTTTTCATATATTCTCCTCCTCTAAATATTCCTTTAATATTCTTGAAATATTTTCTGTTGCAACCTCTGCAAACTTTCTATATTCAATGTTATTGCCACTATCCGATATAATTCTTAATGTAACAAATTCTTTATTATTCAAATAAGCAACGTGATTTATACTTGCACTTTCCATATCAATAGCAATACCATTAAATTTCTTCTTTAATGTTTCTTTTTCATTTTTGTCAACAATAAATTTATCTGAAGATAAAATTGTACCAATCTCCGATTTTATAGATAATTTATCACATACACTTTGTATTTTAACTGATAATCTATCACTTGCAGGAACTCTTACTTTATCTATTCCAAAAGTATGTCCTATCTCATATCCAAGAGCACTTACATCTTGATCAAATTCTACAGTATTATTTGAAATTGCCACGTCAAATACATTTAAATTATCTGATATACTTCCAGCCACTCCAACATTTAGTACATATTGTATATCAAAATTTGATATTAATATCTGTGTTGCAACTGCAGAATTTACTTTTCCTTCATTTGATTTTACAATTACAACATCTTTAGAATATAACTTACCTATATAAAAATCAAGAAAGGAAACATTCTTTTTTTCTACTACATCCATATCAGAAATTAATCTATCTAATTCCATCTCCATTGCACCAATTATTCCAATCATTTTTATTCTCCTATTTCGTTCCTAATCCTATCTTTCTCACTTTTTGTCATCTTTTCGCATGCATATGAAAGCAAAATACTAGGTAATTTTTTTTCATGGTTCTTATCACACAAATATTCTACAATTACTTTTGGTTCCTTTTTATATAATTCTCTTAATACCCATCCTGTAGCCTTCTGATACAAATGAAATTCATCATATAACACATAATTACAAACCTGTAGTGGAAGTTCCAACAAACCATTTCTTACAAAATTAAGCTGTGAGACAATACCTATTCTTTTTACCCAAAAATTTTTATTATTTAAATACATAAATATTTTTTTTCTTCTTTGTTTTTCACTTAATGTGTATAGATTATATGCTAAAATATTTGGTCCTGATACATCAGTTAAATCCCAGTTGTTTATATATTCAATATTATCTTCAAAGAAGTTAAAGATATCCTTCAATTCCTTTAAAGACTTTTTATCTTTCTTATCTTTAATTACTTTTTTATATAGAATACTTATTTTATTAATCAGACAAAAAATAGCAAATCTTCTATAGTCATGAAATTTAGAAGTTATAAAATAAAGTAAAATATTTAAATTTATATATTTATACCACATAAGGGCACATTTTCTTATATCAGGTACATTTATACCAAGTAAAATATCATTTTCACCATAACCACCTGGAACAACTTGAAGGGTGGTTGAGTCTAATTTCATATTTGCTCTTCTTGGTAATTTTTCAATAGTATGTATAACATTTACAAGTAAAAACTTTTCAAAAAGCAAATCCGTATTACTCTCTTTAGATAAATAACTTCCTATAACAATACTATTTACCCCATTTCTTATAGATTTTGGTATTGTTTCTTCATTTAACCCTCCATCTACTTGTACATCTATTTTTGGAAAAATGTTTTTTGCAAAGATAATTTTATCATAAGTTGGCTTAATGTATTTTTGACCACCAAATCCAGGTTCAACACTCATTAGAAGTATTTTATTTATTTTTGATTTATATTTTTTTAAGATATCAACTTTTGTTTTAGGTTTTAATGCAACACCAATACTTAAATCTCTATTTTCTTTTTCCTTTAATTTTCTTTTTTTATCAATTAAATAATTTAAATTCTTTTCAAAATTACTTATTTCATAATGAATAGTTATATTGTCTGCACCAAGTTCTATTGCTCTATCAACATATTTTTCCTTAACAGGTTCCTCCACCATTAAATGAACATCAATATAAAATCCTAATTTTTTTGCATAACTAATACTTTCAATATTTATGCCAGTATTTGGTACAAATTTAGAGTCCATTATATCAAAATGTATACATACATCAAATACTCCAGTTTTAATATTTAAGTCATTAATCTTTTCTTTTATGTTTATTAAGTTATCTATATATGCTTCTTTATTGTTTACATCAAGTATTGAAACAGATATGTTATCCTTCATATTATCACCCGCTCTATTTATATTTTCTATCATATTCATCTTTTAATTTTTTAAACAATTCCACGTATCTGTCATATCTATTTTTATCTATTCTGCCATCATTTATTGCCTTTTTTACGCCACACACTTTTTCATTTTCAAACACATGACTACAATCTAAATAATCACATTTACATTCTAAAAAATCAGGATAATAATTTTTTAGCTCTTTGTATTCTATATCATACAGTTCATAACTTGAAAAACCAGGTGTATCTAAAACATACATATCTTCATTTTTATATATTTTCACATGTTTTGTAGTATGCCTTCCTCTATTTGTCTTTTTTGCCACTTCAAAGGTTAAAGAATTTGTGCCAAAAATCTTGTTTATAATACTAGATTTTCCTACTCCTGAATTACCTGAAAATGCCGATATTTTATTATGTAATTTTTCCTTTAATACATCTATTCCAATATTATTTTTAGCGCTTACTTCAATAATTTGAAATCCTAAATTTCCATATACATTTTTTATATACGATAAATCTTTATTTGTAATATCTGATATATTTAAATCAATTTTGTTTATAACAATTATGGGTAGAATATCTTTAAATTTTGCAAGTACTATTTGTTTATCTAATAGAAAGAAATCCGGACTTGGAGTTGATAGTGAAACCACTATTACAAGATTATCAATATTTGCAACTGGTGGTCGAATAAGACTATTTTTCCTTGGTAATATTTTTTTAATCATATACCTATCATAAGATACTTCAACTTCTACTAAATCACCAACTAATATTCCGTTTTTTCTTTTTATATTTCCCCTTAAACTTGCTTTAAATTCACTATTATCTTCAATATTCTCTAATACATATTCATTTAAAACTATTTCTTTAACTCTCGCTATCAAATTATCACTCTATCCTTCTTTTATATACTTAAAAGTACTCATACATTTTAATATATTAATATGAGTACTTTATTTTTTAATTAAAACTTACAGTAAATTCTTTTACTTGTTTTGAGTTAAGGTATACCTTAAGAGTCGCATTGCTATATCCGTTAATTTCAATAGATACAGTTTTTGTACTAGGATCAACTGATTGATTATATACTGTGTTATATGCTCCTCCATCTATACTTGCTGTTACCTTTACATTAATAGTATCAGCCGAACTTGCTGTTCCACCTTGTAATTCTAACAAATCAAGTGTTACAGTTTTTGTAAGTAAAATTTTATTAACAGTTATTTCAACAAGTGTTCCTTGTTTAAGAGTTTGATTTTGAGGATAACTTTGAGCAATTACTACACCATTAGATTTAGTTTTGTCCTCAGAATATTTTACACTTACAGTAAGACCTAAAGCCTCTAAAGCACTTTTAGCATCAGACTCTGTTTTGCCTAAAACATTAGGTACCACAACTGTTTCCTTTCCATCACCTTTACTTACTTGCAATTTTATAGTTGAACCATATGGTAATGTTTCACCTTTTTTAGCATCCTGCGAAATTATAATTCCAGAAGCTACTTTTTCACTTACAACATCCTCACGTTCAATTTTAAATCCAAGAGTATCTTCTAATTCATATGTTGCAACCTTTATATCTTTACCAGTAACATCGGGAACTTCAACCATTTTTTGGCCTTTACTTACAACTACTTTAATCTTCTTATCTTTTGTTTTAGTTCCTTTTTCAGGAGTTTGAGAAATAACTGATCCCTCTGGTTGCTCTGAACTATATTCTACCTTATCTTTAATAATTTCTATACCTTGTTTAGAGTACTCCTCAACAACTTCATCATAAACTCTACCAACTAAATTTGGCACTTCAATTTCTTTATTTTCTTCAGCTTGTTTTTTAGAATTGTTATATACTAATATTCCAACTATTGCACCTATCACAACAACAGCAGCAATTACTGAAATAATTATAATCTTCTTTTTCTTTGATTTTTTAGGATCTTTTTTCTTAGGTTCTTCAGATATTTCTTCATCAGATTTTGAATCTTCTATAGGTAATTCCTCTTTCATTGCTTCCCTAGTTGATATTACATTTGCTCTTCTTGGTTCTCTTGTCCTTAGATTTGGAACAGCTTCTGGTACTTCATTATTTCCACCAAGTATAGGAATAACTTGAGTTGCACCAGCTTCAACAGAAGAAGCAGGTCTTAAAATCAATGAATTTGGCCTTAATAGTGCTTGTGAAATATCTGAAATAACCTCAGTTGCATTTTGATATCTAAGTGCAGTACTTTTTTGCAAAGCTTTAAGAATTATTTGATTTAATGCAGGACTTACATTTGGGTTTACATCTATTGGAGGTACAGGATCTTCCTGTATTTGTTTTAGAGCAACTGATACTGGCGAATCCGCATCAAAAGGAAGCTTACCTGTAGCCATTTCATACATTACTACACCTAAAGAATATATGTCAGATTTTTCATCAGTATATCCACCTTTAGCATGCTCTGGTGAAAAATAATGTACTGAACCCATTGTACTACCAAAACTTGTAATGGTTGCACTTGGTACATTTGTAATTTTTGCTATACCAAAATCTGTAACTTTAGCCACCATATTTTTATTTAAAACTATATTTTGTGGCTTTATATCCCTATGAATAATATGCGCTTTATGAGCAGTTTCTAATGCTGAAGCAATCTGAGCTGATATTTTTAAAACTAAGTCAGAAGGCATTGCGCCATGTTCTTCAATATAATCCTTTAATGTTTTAGACTCAAGTAATTCCATTACAATGTAATTTATATCTCCCTCAGCACCTACATCATAAACAGAAACAATATTTGCATGTGTAAGAGCTGCAGCAGATTGCGCTTCTCTTCTAAATCTTTTAACAAAAGTTTCATCTTTAGCATACTCAGGTTTTAATATCTTAACTGCAACATAACGGTTTAAAAGATGGCATTTTGCTTTGTAAACTTCTGCCATTCCACCTTCGCCAATTTTTTCTATAATTTCATATCTACCACCAAGTATTTTACCAATCATATCCATATAAAATTTTCTCTCCTTTATAGTTTTATTACTACAACGGTTGTATTATCAACCCCACCATTTTCGTTGGCTTTTTTTATATACTCATCTGCAGTGTTTTCAAATTTTTTCATTTGCAACACTTGCAAAATATCTTCATTATCTAACATATTTGTTAAGCCATCTGTACAAAGCAGAAGATATCCTGAAGTTTCATTTAAGGCATGAAGCTCTGTTTTTATATCTTTAAAGACACCTATTGCTTTTGTTAGAACATGTTTTTGAGGATGATTTTCAACGTCTTTTTGTTCAATAGCATTTGTTTTTAGCAGAGTATTTACATATGTATCATCCTCTGTTATTTGCTTTATAGAATTTCTATCATTACTTATATAATATAATCTACTATCTCCAACAGATAAATAATATACTTTATTATAAATAACAGCAACAAGAACAATAGTTGTTCCCATACCGTTATACTTAGGACTAGATTTTTCCATCTTATATATTTCACCATTTATTTTGTCAAGTGCAGTTAACAAAATATCAGAGACAATACTTTCATCTTTTAAATCATCATTTAAATGTTCTTCAAAATATCTTGACATTTTTATAGTTAAAAGTCTACTTGCAATTTCTCCACCTTCATATCCACCAAGCCCATCAGCTACTATATATAAAGATACTTCATCACTATATTTTTTTGCAAAGTAACTGTCTTCATTATTACTTCTTCTTAAACCAACATCAGTTTTTGCGACAAACTCCATACTTCACCTCTATTTTAATATATTATATCATTTTTTAAAAACTTTTTTCAATAGTTATTATAATTTATTACTATTTTCTATATATTTCTTTCTTAATTGACCACATGCAGCATCTATATCAGAACCCAGTTCTCTTCTTACTGTTGTAACTATTCCCATTGAATTTAATGTGTTCATAAATTTTTCAACATTTTTTTCTTTTGCTTTTTTATAGTTCTTTTCTTTAATTTCATTTACAGGTATAAGGTTTACATGAGCAATCATACCACGAAGAAGTTTAGCAAGTGCTAATGCATCATCATAACTATCATTTTTTCCACTTATAAGAGCATATTCAAAACTTATCCTTCTACCAGTTTTTTTGATATAATCTTTGCAAGCGTTAAGTAACTCATCTATGCTATACCTATTTGCTATAGGCATAATATCACGCCTTTTTTCATCTGTAGTTGCATGAAGTGATATAGAAAGTGTACATTGTATATTTTCATCTGCAAGTCTATATATATTTGGAACTAAACCACATGTTGATAAACTTATATGTCTTGCCCCTATATTTAAACCTTGAGGATTATTAATTATTCTAATTGACTTTACAGTATTATCATAATTATCTAATGGTTCACCTATTCCCATATATACAACATTTGATATTTTTTCATTTGTGTATCTTTCTACAGTCAAAATTTGTCCTTCAATTTCAGATGCTCTAAGACTCCTTTCGAATCCCTCTTTAGTTGATGCACAAAATTTACATCCCATTTTACAGCCAACTTGGGTAGAAACACATAATGTATTTCCATGATTATATTTCATAAATACTGACTCTATAGCACATCCATCGTTAAGTCCTATTAAAAATTTCATTGTCCCATCTTTTTGTGAAATTTGGCACTTAATTACATTCATTGTTAATATATATGTATTTTCTTTTAATTTTTCTCTTAATGATTTTGAGATATCTGTCATTTCATCAAAATCTATTACTTTAAGTTTGTGTATCCATTTAAAAATTTGCTTTGCATGAAATTTTTTCTCTCCCAAAGATACAACATACTCCTCTAATTCTTCTAATGTAAAATTGTTTATATCTATCTTTTCCATCATATCCTCTTTTCTTCTATATATATTACTACAAACATGTAAAAATAGCAAGTTTTTTATGTCAAAATATATCTTTTGCTTGACTTTAAATATCCACACGTTATATAATAGCACCAAGTTAAATTTTGGGTAAACTTGCAAATGAAGGTTTAAATAAATATGTAAAAGGAGGATTTTTATGAATTTTGCCCTGTTTGCCACATTACTCATACTCGGAAATTATATTATAGAGCAAAATAAATTAATTACAAAAAAGGAGACTTACTCATGAAAAAGATTAAAAAGCACTTAGAAGGAATAACTAAAATCATGGATTATAACGATAAATATTTTATCGTATATAATGAAAAAAACATGCTTTCTTTTGTAACAAAGGACACGTTAGAATTTGTATACGAAAACTGTTGGTTTAATTCATATAAAAATTACGATGATTATTTCATTTTAGTTGAGAATATTAGTGGACTTTATACATTATTACGAAAAAATAATCTTTCATTTTTAAAAAAAGGAACATGGTATAAAAGCTGGTTTAATTTTTCAGACAATCTATTTAGGGTTCAAAGGAGTGATGGACTTCTCACTCTAATTAAAAAAAGTGATGGTAACTATTTGTTTGAAGATAAATGGTTTTCAAAAATAACAGACTTTAACCAAGATTATTACAAAGGATATGATAAAGATAAAAATTGCTTTCTTATATCAAAGAAATCAGACAAAATCATTACAGGGGTAAAAATTAAATATTCAGATATATTTTTTGACTCTGGAAATTATTTCCTAGATTCAAACGAACTAATATGTCCAGCAAGAATTTATAATAAGGCTATAAAGCCTTTAAAAAATGATCTCTGGGCAAGTGATTATACTCATATCGAGGATGATTTTTACCTTGCTTTTGATGGAGTAAAGTATGATGTAATAAATATAAAAACAGGTAAATTTGTTTTTAGCTCTTTGTACAAAAACCAGCAAATTAAAATTCATAAGTTCGATGAAAATTACTGGCTATTATCCTTTCTATATGGAAAAACTACACTTATAAACAAACCTAAATATGATGATGAAAATGTTGAATTATCTTTCCCTATTATGATAGATGGCAAGCCTCTATTTTTTTATGAACACAAACCTTTCAACAATTCTAATATTATTCTTTTACAAGACACAAATTCTAACTATCATTTATTTAAAATACCCTCAAGTGATAAATTGCCTATTGAAAAGTTACATAGCGATATAACCATAAAAAGTATTCTTTACTCAAATGATAAAATTGCTATAATATCAGATAATACTGGTATGTATAACATAATAAGAAAATCTGATTGCAAATTGCTTTTTAATGAGTGGTTCAAAGGAGCAACCTTATATGAAAAGATTGAAATGGTAATTTTAAAAGATATAAACGATAAATCTACCATAATATCTGGTTGTGGAAACATTTTATTAAAAAATATTGAAGTTTCAAATACTAATCAAATTATTATGTCTAAAAATAATATCTTTATTTATGATAACAATTCAAATTTAATTAAAATTAATTATAATTAATTTTAGTTATACCTAAAGCAAATCACCCGCGATATTTTTTATCGCAGGTGATTTATATTTTTAAACATTAAATGTTTCTCCTTCACATATTTTATTTCCATTTAAAAATGAAACAATATCCATTCTTTTAGAATTTGGAGGTTGAATTTCAAGTATACTTACTCCTCCATCTTTAGTAGAAATAACTAATTCATTCTTGCTAACTTTTATAACAGTACCTGGTTTAGCTTCCTCTTTAATATCATTATTTACAATTTTTACATTAAATACTTTATATTTATTTAAATTTTTATCTTCCATATATGTTCCAGGAAATGGACTAAGACCTCTTACAAAATTGAATATTTCTCTACTTGTTTTATTAAAATCTATCTTTGTCGTTTCTCTTTTTATCATAGGGGCAATAGAAAAATCATCAGATTGTTTTTGCCTTTTTATTGAACCATCTTCTATCTTTTCTAATGTCTTTATTAAAAGATTTGCTCCTATTTGTTTTAATTTATCATGCATTGTTTCAAAATTATCTTCATCTGTAATTTCTACCTCTTCTTTTAAAAGCATATCCCCTGTATCCATTCCTTCATCCATATACATAGTGGTAATTCCTGTTTTTTCCTCACCATTTATTATAGCCCATTGCATTGGCGCTGCTCCTCTATATTTTGGAAGTAAAGAACCATGTACATTTATACACCCAAGTTTTGGAAAATCTAAAACTTCTTTTGGAAGTATTTTGCCGTATGCAACAACACATATAACATCTGGTTGTAATCTATTTAATATTTCTATAACCTCAGGATTATTTCTTAGCTTTGCAGGCTGAAATACAGGTATACCTTTCTCATTTGCATAAACCTTTACATCAGATGGCTTTAACTTCATGCCTCTTCCTGATGGTTTATCTGGATTTGTAAATACTCCTACAATGTTATATCCACTTTCAACTAATTTTTCTAAGGAACATTTAGCAAAATCAGGCGTCCCCATAAATACTACTTTTATATCTTTATTCAAAAAATCTCATCCTCTCTTAAACATAGTCATATATTACTACAAAAGTATATATTTTTCAAGTATAATTCCAAAATTTAGCATAGGTCATTTTGAAATTTCATATTATTACATAGAGGTGTAACAATGAAAGTTTTATTATTAAAAAGACATACATTAATCTATTTTATTATTATATCCTTATTATTAATCTTAGTACTAATAATGTATAATAAAACTAAAAGATTTAATAACAATAAAGATGTTGAAAAAAATGTAATTGCAACTCCTGAAGAATTAAATGAAAATATAGAAATTAATATAAAAGAAAAAGACGAGTTTTTAGTCGAACAATTTAACAATAAAAAAATGGTAGCAATTACCTTTGATGATGGTCCAAGTAAGCATACAACTAAACTTGTAGATGAACTTAAAAAAAGAGAAATACCTGCAACTTTTTTCGTACTTGGTAGTGAAATAGAAAGATTTCCTGATGTTTTAAAATTCGAAAGCGATACTGGAAATGAAATAGGAATACATAGCTATGAACATAAATTGTTTACTAAACTTAGTGAAGATGAAATTTTAAAGCAAGTAAGTAAAACTAAAAGTATAATTGAAGATTTAACTGGTATAACTCCTAATATAATTCGCGTACCTTATGGTTCCACAAATAAAAGTATAAAAAAAGTTTTAAATGATCACAATCTAACAAGTGTTCTTTGGAGTGTAGATTCCCTTGATTGGAAATTCAAAAATACAGAAAAAACATATAACTATGTCATGAAAAAATTTAAAGGAAACGACATTATACTAATGCATGATAGCTTTGATACAAGTGTAGAAGCTGCAATACAAATTGTAGATACTTTACAAAATCAAGGATATACATTTGTTACAGTAAGTGAATTTTTAAGAATAAAAGATTTGTCTAAATGATTTCTTTGTAACTATTTGTAATATCTTGCATATTTCTTGACATTTTTAAGTACAATATTTATACTTGTTTTGAGGTGATAAGTTGAATATAGAAATTTCAGATAAAAACAACAATAAAATACTTTCTGAGGTCAAGGATATTTTAAATTCTATTTCTAAGTACATAAATAGAGGTAATTACTATGTTGTAGATAGATTTGAGGAAAATTTCGCTGTATTAGAAAATTTAAAAAGCAAGAAAAACATAAACATACCAAAAGACGACATTTGGGGTAAAATATCTGAAGGGGATGTTCTAAAATTTCAAAATGGGCATTTTGTTATTGATAATGCTCAAACAAAATTAAGAAAGGATGAAATATTAGATATAACAAAAGATATTTTTGAAAATGATTAAAAGAATTTTTTGATTCTATTTACTTTTCTATTTTAAGACTTTTTAAATAGAAAAAAATGCAGGAATCAAATAAATTATTTTGTGAATTTCCTACATTTTTAAAATCAATATTAATAAAAATTTTACCCATTTATTTAATAAACAATAAGATCATATGTTATACAATTTTTTTATTGCTTTATATGGATTTTTCTTGGCAAAAACTTCATATGTAGCACATATTTTATCTACCAAGCATACTATAAAGCTCTCTTTATATTTTGGTACTGAAAAAAATGTAAGCGGAAACATATGACATTTTATTATATCTTGTTCAACATCTGTTAAATTCCATTTTTTTAATGCATTATTAAGAGCTACTTTAGGATGTCTAAATCCATGCCATTTGTGACTTTTATCTTTCTCATGCCAGTCATATAAAAAGTAGTCATGAAGCAGTGCACCACATACTAACTTTTTATAATCAACTTTTATATGAAGTCTTGAGGCACAAATTAAGCTATAGTGTGTAACTGCAATTGAATGCAAAACGCAATCTGTTGTACCATGTTGAATATATTTTTTCATACTTAAAAAATCTTCATCTAAAGATAATTCTTTTAGCCTCTCTTTTATGCATTTTAATATAACTAAATCACTTAAATACATACTCTCATTTACTCTTAAATTATTCATTAAACCTCCATTCTATCCCAAGATATATTCTTTGCTTCTTTTTTCTCTTTTATTAATTATTTTCTACTTCTCCATTATCAAGTTCATACATAACAACGGACATTAGATTTATAGCAGCTGTTTCTGCTCTTAATATTCTACTTCCAAGGCTAACACATTCACATTTATCATTAGACTTAATATCCGATGCCTCATCCTGTGTAAATCCTCCTTCAGGACCTATAATCATTGCAATTTTTTTATAATTTTTCTTTTTAGCGACTTCCATCACTTCATGTAAACTATTTTTATTCTTTTCATTTTCATATGCAAAAATACATATATCAAACTCTGATAACATATCAAGAAGACTTAAATCTAAGTTTATTATATCTAGAACATTTACCATATCAGTTCTACCACATTGTTTACAAGCTTCATTTGCAATTATTTGGTATTTATCTCTTTTTTTACATTTTCCCTTTTCATCGAGTCTTACTACAGTATTTTTTGAAATAAAAGGTACAATATTTTTAACTCCTAGCTCAACCGATTTTTGAATTACAAGATCCATTTTATCTCCCTTTAAAACAGAAACAAAAAATGTTAAATCAATACTAGGCTCACCTTGTTTCTTTGCATTACTTAAAACCTGTAATTCAATATATGCATTATGCATACGTAAAATTTTACACACATATTCATTTACAATTATAACATCTCCAACATCATGTCTTAGGACTTGAATATGTTTTACTTCTTTTCCTTTTATTTCAATTATATTTTCTTCTTTTGAAAAATATTTTATATCTTGATTATCCACAATAAATCTTCTTGCCATATTTTACCTCCATATATCCTATGTTAAATACCTAAATATTCCTCAAGACAAAGGCCGCTATTATGTACATCAGTTGCTAAAGGATTACCTAAATATCTTATATGCCATGGTTCATACTGATACCCTGTTATATTTTGCTTTCCTTTTGGATATCTTATTATAAATCCATATTTATAACAATTATTTGCAAGCCACTTACCTCCTGCTGTATTTCCATAATTATTATCTATTGAACCAACATCAAAAGCAAGACCAGTTTGATGCTCTGAGTGACCAGGTCTAGCTGAAAATGTATCAGCAGTTGCTTGTCCATATGCACTTACATATCTATTATATAGACCAACTTGAGTATTATATGATCTAAATCCAGATAATAAAGGCATGCTAAATCCTACGCTGTTAGCATCTGCCTTTAAAGAATAATACGCATTAAGTGCCGTTTGATTAACTCCGGGATTATATGATGATGGGACACCATATTTTTTATTTACAACAAGCACTCCATTTATATATGTAACTTCACCTTCATTTGATGTTTGGTTATTTCGGTCGACACTTTGTTCTTTATTTCTAACAGTAACAGGAATATTTACTTCTATTACAGGCTCTGCTTTAGTTTTTATTTTTATATCACATTTTCCAGAAGATTTTGCCGTTATATTCCCCTCATTATCAACTACTGCTACCTTTTCATCAGAAGTTAAATATTCTACTTCACTATTATATGAATTTTCTGGAAAAACTTTTGCATTAATTTTTGTAGAATCGTTTACATACAATTTTACAGAATTTTTATCTACATCAATTTTTTGTGCAATTTCATTTACCTTTATATTAAATTTCTTTAAAATATCTTCATTTTTTGCTTTAGCAGTTATTTCATAATCTCCTGCTATATTTGCTGTTAATATATTTTCTGATGAAATTATAACACCATCATTTGTTCCATCAAAACTCAACTCCTTACTTGTAGCGTTCTCAGGAATAACTTTTAGATTTAAACCTACACTTTGACCTTTATTTAGTTCAAAATTATCTTTATCAATAGAAATTTCTTTTACAGGTACATATACAACTACATATTTATCATACATTGCTTGTCCGTTTTCATTACGAGGAATATCAAACTCGATTTTATCTTCAATATTTTCTATTTTTTTATACAACTGAAGTTTATTTTCTTTGTCAATTCCATACACATCTACGGTATTATATATAAATATGGATGTATCTCTATTAAATGAAATCTCATTTATACTATCTTTTTTATCAAAAATTTCAATACTCTCGCCACTAATATCTTTTATTTCCTCATATTTGATTTTCTCACATTTTAAAGATATTTTAGCTAGTTTATTACATTTTTTTATTTTATCTTTCTCATATATAACAGAACAATCCTTATTTGAGAAAGCAACTTGTTTATCAGAGTTTTCAATATATTTTAAAGTTTTATCCCATAAAATTATATACCCAAATTTATAATCTATATTTAAATATTCATTATTACTTTTAATTATACTATTATATATCTTATAATTTATATAATTATACACACCAATAGTTCCACAAAAAATTACAAAAATGAAACACATTAATAGACAAAATTTATTCTTTAACTTTCTTTTCTTTTTTGGTTTCTTTTTTGGTTCCTTTTTTATATTTCTATCTAATTCATAATCTCTACTTGGCTTTAGATCAGCTCCTCTTCGCCTCTTTCTACTAGCACTTTCACCTCTTATGTTTTCCATAATATTTCTCCTCTTTTCTACTCTATTACTCAGTTATAACAGAGTCTATTACTGCAAATCCTATAACACTATACTTTTCATTTTTTTTACTTATCATATATTTTATATGTATAACATTTTCAAACTGCATTAGCTTCCTTTTATACTGTATATCTACAGTATATTGCATATCAGATTGTTTGTCAACATTAATAATTTCCTTTTCATCATATACAATACATTCACCATAAATAGGCACAATTGCTATAAGACCAGTTTTAGAGTCGTAAAAAACACTGTCTAATATATTAATATCTTTAATATCAAAAATTTCATCCATTATATCTAGAAAATCATTTTTATCCATATAAGAGATTTGATAATACTCTGTTTTATCTTGTATTATTACAAAATTTTGCTCTAAATCAATGAATTTTTCTTTATACTTTTGACTATTTTGTGCAATATACCTCATTGTTATTTTTATTTTATCTTCACCAGTTAAAGACTTACTACTCGTTGTATCATAACTATTTAATAAAACATCATCTAGGGATAGAATAAAAGTTAAAATCTTATCATCGGATTCATTACTTTTAGCAACAACTTGATTAGATTGTTTAATATTTTTTATACTAAAATAAATTATAACAGTTAATATTAAAATTAACAATAATATTAATAATTTTTTTAACATATTCTTCAATTAATAACCACCTATACTATACTATATTTTATATATTAAAATTAATAAATATACATTACAGAATAAATAAATTCAAATATATACTATTTAATAAACTTGACTTAAATATTCTAAAATGTTATAATATTTATGTAAAGTATTTTATCTAGCTTTATATTAAAAGCTAAAATTTACTAATTATTTAAAATAATTTTGAGGTGATTTATTGATGAATTTAGACTTTGAAGCAATTTTATTCTTTTTTCAAACATATAAAAGGTGGCCAAACGAAATTGAAAAACATTATATTGAACAAATGCTAAATTCTCCATATAATAGTGTTTCTCAAATATATGAACCTTTGTTTGATAAAATAAAATACAAAAAAATGATCTTGAATTCTGCACAAGTATATGAAATTACTAATTTATTAATTGATTTTTATAATCAAAATAAACGTTTTCCATATGCAGATGAAGAATATAAAGGTTATAATTTATATAATTTCATGTACGCATTAAAATTTTATAAACTTCCAATAAGTACGTCAAATAAAGCAATTCTAAACAAATTACATTTCTTTAGAGGAAAAAATATTCATATTAGCGTACTAAACTTAATTAACTATTTCTATATCAATAATAAATGGCCAAACAAAGAAGCTATATTCAATGATATTAAAATTGGTAATTTTGCAAAAAAAATAGCAAAAGATTCTTCCAATCTTTTTATTGGAGATTACAAAACTTTATCAGACCTTGGCTTTTTTAATCAAATTGATAAAAGAGTAGAAATAATTCTTGAGTTTTATGAAAAAAGCAAAAGAAAACCTTATTCAAAGGAAAGATATGGAGGAATATGCATATATGAAATTTTAAGGAAAATAAAAAAAGGTACAATTAATATTTCAGAGAAAGAACGATTATTGTTATCTAAAAACGGCTTAATTTAAATTTTTTGATAAAAATATAACGACTCATTATTAAGAGCCGTTATATTTTTGTTTTTTAAATTTAATAGAAAATATTTACTATTTACTCCAAAATCCCTTTTTCTTTGGTTGAACTTCCTCACCCATAAGATCAGCAAACACTTTTAGTGTTTCCCTTTGTTTATCATTCAAACGTTTTGGAATATCTACTTGTACTGTATATTCAATATTTCCTCTACCTTTACCATGAATATTTGGTATTCCTTTATCTTTTAATTTAAAAGTAGTACCTACCTGTGTTCCCTCAGGAATTACAATCTCATCATCGTTTTCTAATGTAGGGACTTTAATTTTTCCACCTAAAACAAGTTTTGTATATGGAACTTTAATATTTGCATATATATTATATCCCTTTCTTGTAAACACAGGATGAGATAAAACATTTACAACTACAAATAAATCACCTGCAGGTCCTCCCTTTTTGCCAGCATCTCCTTCACCTCGTAAAGAAATGGCCTGACCATTGTCGATACCTGCTGGAATTTTAATATCAATTTTTCTTGTTTTACGAACAGTTCCCTTACCTGAGCATGTATCACATGGATTTGGAATAATTTTACCTGTACCACCACATTTATCACATGTTTTAACTGTAGAAAAAGTACCCATTATCGTATTTTGAGTTGCTTGAATTTTACCTTTTCCACCACATTTATCACATGTAACTGGGTTTGTTCCAGGCTTTGCACCACTTCCATTACAAGTAGAACATTTTTCATTTCTAGTAATATTAATCTGTTTTGTTGTTCCAAAAGCAGCCTCTTCAAAAGATATATTCATATTATATCTCAAATCAGCACCTTTAGTTGGCCCTTGCTTTTTAGCAGAATTAAATCCGCCTCCAAAGCCTCCACCAAATACACTTCCAAGAATATCATCAAGGTCTATATCTACTCCCATACCATTGCCAAATCCAGAAAAATCAAATCCGCCAAATCCGTTAGAATAATAGCCTCCTTGACCGCCTCCAAATCCAGCTTGTTCAAAGTTAGATCCAAATCTGTCATATTGTGCACGTTTTGTTTTATCTGAAAGCACACTATACGCTTCATTTATTTCTTTAAATTTAACTTCAGCTTGTTTTTTTGCTGCCTCGTCGTGTTGCGCATCTGGGTGATTAGCTTTTGCAAGTTTTCTAAACGCCTTTTTTATTTCATCATCAGTAGCATCTTTTGAAACACCAAGTATTTTATAATAATCCTTTGACTCTGCCACTAAAACTTCCCCCTATTAAAATCTAGGGTGTAAAGAGAAACTCTCTTTAGCACCCTTTATATATAATAATATTTAAATTATTCTTTTTTATTATCGTCTTCTACTTTGTAATCAGCATCATGTACAACATTTTCTTCAGCATTATTTCCATCTGTAGAAGCTCCTGCTTCAGCATTTGCTCCAGCTTCTGCTCCACCTGCTTTTGAATATAACTTAGAAGAAATATCATAGAATACCTGTGTCAATTTTTCAGATGCAGCTTTTATTTTATCAGTATCATTTCCTTCAAGTTCTTTTTTAACATTGGCAAGTTCAGCTTCAACTTTAGCTTTTTCTTCATCAGAAATTTTACCTTCAAGTTCTTTTAATGTTTTTTCAGTGTTATATACTAGAGAGTCTGCGTTATTTCTAACTTCAACTTCTTCTTTTTTCTTTTTATCCTCTGCAGCATGTGCTTCAGCTTCTTTTACAGCTGCTTTAATTTCATCTTCTGTAAGATTTGTACTAGCTGTAATAGCAATTTTTTGCTCGTTATTAGTAGCCATATCTTTAGCACTAACATGAACTATACCATTAGCATCAATGTCAAATGTAACTTCAATTTGAGGTACACCACGTGGAGCTGGTGGAATTCCAGTTAAACTAAATCTTCCTAGTGTTTTGTTATATGATGCAATTTCTCTTTCACCTTGTAATACATGTACTTCAACAGATGTTTGACCATCAGCAGCTGTACTAAATATTTGAGATTTTTTAGTAGGTATTGTAGTGTTTCTATCAATTAATTTTGTAAATACTCCACCGTAAGTTTCAATACCTAGAGATAGAGGTGTTACGTCAAGAAGTACTAAATCTTTAACTTCTCCTGTTAAAACACCACCTTGTATAGCAGCACCAACTGCAACACATTCATCTGGGTTTATTCCTTTATATGGTTCTTTTCCAGTAATTCTTTTTACAGTTTCTTGTACTAGTGGTACACGAGTTGATCCACCAACAAGTAATATTTTATTTATTTTATCAAATGTAAGACCAGCGTCTTTCATTGCTTGATTTACAGGTTCTACTGTAGATTCTACTAAATCAGAAATTAATTCTTCAAATTTAGATCTTGTAAGTGTAATATCTAAATGTTTTGGTCCTGTTGAATCAGCTGTAATAAATGGAAGATTGATTTGAGCTTGCATTACTCCTGATAAATCAATTTTAGCTTTTTCAGCAGCTTCCTTTAATCTTTGCATTGCCATATTATCTTTTGACAAGTCAATTCCATTATCTTTTTTGAATTCTTCTACTAAATAATCAATAATTCTTTGGTCGAAGTCATCTCCACCTAGTCTGTTATTACCAGATGTAGCCATAACTTCAAATACACCATCACCAATATCTAGTATAGATACATCAAATGTTCCACCACCAAGGTCATATACCATAATTTTTTGGTCTGTATCCTTATCAAATCCATGTGCAAGTGATGCAGCAGTTGGTTCGTTTATAATTCTTAGAACTTCAAGTCCTGCAATTCTTCCTGCATCTTTAGTTGCTTGTCTTTGTGAATCACTAAAATATGCTGGTACAGTTATTACTGCTTGATTTACTTTTTCTCCTAAGTAATTTTCAGCATCAGTTTTTAATTTTTGTAATATCATAGCTGATATTTCTTGTGGAGTATAATCCTTATCATCTATTTTTACTTTTCTATCTGTTCCCATATCTCTTTTTATAGAGATTATTGTTCTATCATGGTTAGTAACAGCCTGTCTTTTTGCAACTTGACCTACTAATCTTTCACCATTTTTTGTAAATGCAACAATTGATGGAGTTGTTCTTGCTCCTTCTGCATTTGGTATAACTACTGGTTCACCATTTTCCATAACAGCTACACAAGAGTTAGTTGTTCCTAAATCAATACCTATAACTTTTGACATATTAATACCTCCTAAAATACAAAGTTATTTATATTATACTTAAATTATGTGCTATCATACACAATTTAAGCAATAACCAATTTAATTTGCTACTTTTACCATAGAATGACGTATCACTCTATCATTTATCATATAGCCTTTTCTAAAAACTTCAACTACTTCCTTTTCACCTTTACTTTCATCTTCTTCATGCATTACTGCCTCATGAAAATTTGGATCAAAAGTTTTGCCTAAAGCTTCTATTTCCTCAATTCCAAGTTTATCAAGTAAACCTGTAAGTTCAGAATAAATCATTTCCATTCCATTTTTATAGCTATCATCTTTACATTCAGCTCTAAGAGCTTTTTCAAAATTATCTATAATTGGAAGTAAGTTTGAAACTAAATCAGCTGTAATAGTATAGTACATACTATCTTTTTCTTTATTCATTCTTTTTTTAAAGTTATCAAATTCAGCCATATTGCGTTTCAAATGTTCAAAATATTCATCTGTTTTCTTTTTTTGTTCATTTAAGTCATCATTTAATTTAGCTATGTAGTCATCTTTATCTAACATTTCATCTCCTACTAAATCATTTTTATCATCAAGTATTTCATCTTGTTTAATTTCTTTATTTTTATTCATATACTTTAATCCTCACCTTCTTTTTTATTTTTATTAAATATACTTTTTAACTTATTATCTATATACTTTAATGTTGCAACCGTTTTTGAATAATCAATTCTTTTAGGACCTACAACTGATATTTTACCAAGTTTTTTGTTATCTGTTTCAACATCTAGTGAAATTATACTATAATCCCTTAACAACATTTCCTTACTCTCAGAACCTATTATAATGCCAAGTTCATTATTTTCAGCTTTTTTTAAAGCCATATCAATAATATCCTTCGTTGATAACATATTTACAAAGTTTTTGGCTTTTTCAACATCAGAAAACTCTGGTAAATCTAATATTGATGCAAAGTCTGCACTTAATTTTTTCGATTCCTTTGACATTTCATATTTTATACTTTCACATATTTTTCCAAGTACAAAGGAAAATGAACTAAGTTCTTTTGCAACTATATTAGTAAGCACAACATTTAATTTTTCAAGTGGAGTTCCTTTTAAATTTTTATTTAAAACATTAGATAACTCCTCTATAGTACTTTCCTCTAATTCATCAGTAAGTTTTACAATACAATCTTTTATTGTTCCATTATTTGACATTAGAACTATAAGGAGTACCTTATCAGATATTTTTACTATTTTAATATTTTCCAATAAGTCATCTGTTTTTACTGTAAGAAGCGTTGGTCTAAGCAATATTTTAGATACAACATCAGCTGCCTGCTCAAAAAGTTTCTCTGTATCTCCAAATCCAGTTATACTATTATCTATATAATTTATATCAATCATAGAAAGTTTTTTTTCTTTCATTAGATTATCAACATAATATCTATATCCTTTAGTAGAAGGAATTCTACCAGCAGATACGTGAGGCTGTTCTAAATAACCTGCTTCTTCTAATAGCTTCATATCATTTCTAATTGTAGCCGAACTATATTCCAAATTATATTTTTCCATTATTGTCTTAGAACCTACAGGCTCTGCTGATACAATATAGTCTTCTACAACAGATGACAATATTTTTTTCTTTCTTTCATCTAAATTCATACCATCACCTGATTAGCACTTTAAAGATGTGAGTGCTAACTTACGTATATATATTACATCTTTTATATTTAAATGTCAAGCATTTTCTTTTAATTTTTTACTTTTTTCGTTACTATTTAGACTAGGTAGAATTCGGAAATTATAAAAAGTGAGTCAACGTGGTGTTACAAGCCACCTTAAAATAATTATTATAAGTTTTAAAAAACTACAAACTTAAGTTTATTATGTATATATTATAATATACATGATAAATATT